>Ga0098059_1000809_pt1 | contig 16787 bp, 24 predicted proteins | sample 20_taG_FD_92580 | JGI IMG/M metagenome (GOLD analysis project Ga0098059, IMG submission 92580) | Marine viral communities from the Subarctic Pacific Ocean - 20_ETSP_OMZ_AT15318 metaG | ecosystem: Environmental > Aquatic > Marine > Oceanic | place: Subarctic Pacific Ocean | collected 2015-01-19
AAAAAAAAAAAGAAAAAAAATAAATAATATAATAATCTACTACTCTCACCATTGGTCAGGGATATGGGTATACCTACAACACAAACAACATACACAACATACACTTATATTTCATGAACATAGAACAAAAATGTGTTGCATTGTATTATGAATATGTCTTATATTATATATCATGCAATCGGTCCTGGAATGGACATTGCACAACTTACAAATAAACAAGGAATACAATGAAAACAGAACGCATTACTGAAGATTTTATAACAAAACCTAATTGGAAATTAAAGATTATTGATTGGGATGAACATAATCAGTACTATCATGATTATAATAATACTGCTCCAAAATATATTAATCATAGTATGATGATAGCCTACGATAAAAATGATAGTTCTTTATTATGTTGTCATGTAGATGATAATGGTTCACCTGATTTTGAATTAGATGGTGATTTATTACCTACATTTAATTGGGTGGAACTTACAAATCCTGAGACGCAAGAATGTGTAGACGCAATCAATAAAGCTTTTAATACAACATTTCAACTTAACCAATTCGCAGGGAGATAATAATGACAACTATACAAACAAAAACTTGTACAATGACACGGAAAGAAATTAGTGAATCTTTTAATTTTAAAGCTACACGACATACCACAACTATCGTAACCAATCCTGGAAATGATATGAGGGTAGAGATTGTGCCTATAGAGAATAATAGTCGCCTTTGGGAAGTTACATTTTACATACCTGAGGCATTGGCATAATGAGACTACCAAACAAAAAAGATTTAGATGTATGGCATAATACTTGGTTCAGTATTAGGAACAATAATACAAGTGATGTACGAATATCATCACTACATGATATAGTTTATGCTAATGTCGCTATATGGACACCATTCATGATAGCGTATGTATGTAAACTCAAATACAGTGAGACTATGAATGTGGCTCACTATACAATCGAAAGGACAAAGTAACAAATGAAAAAAGGATACAAGAAAATAAATGGTGAGTACCACTTCATGTGGGTTAAGAAACTAGGGCAATCACATCTTGCAGGTAAGGGTAGTGAGACATTATGTGGGACACCTATGTTAGGTAATAACTATGCAGATGTAATACCTGAGCATAAGCAAAAGAAATGTGGTGATTGTTATTCTATCGAACCAGGTAGTGATGATTATCTTAATGTGTTCATGGACACTATATCAGATGATGAGGATAAATTAGTGGCTGATTTAAATGAACACTCAATTCATGATCTTAGTTTATTACATAAGTGCAGTAAGACAAAATTGATGCATGCTGTACTTGTGTTAAATAAGACCCGTAATAAACTATTGGATGATTATAGTAGTTTACTTGATTCTTTGGCGAGTACATATAATGAATAAAGAATTATTAGTACATCATATTAATAAAGTGCTTGATATGTATCTTGATAATGAGAGGGTACATTATGTAGAAGCAGGTAAGCCGTCTGACCACATTTATATATACCTAATGGCTTTACAGCACTATGTTCATAATATAAACGAAGATGGAGAAAATAAATGAGTTACACAGGACCTGAGAATGAATTACTTCCAGGAGAACGACAAATTGTCTGCCCTTCATGTGATTTTAAGAAGTTTGAAGACCAGTTTACAGATGATGAGACGAGTTTTGATACTGTTTGTAATGATTGTTATGAAGAGGTATCAGAAACATCTGATTGTTGTGGTGCCTCTATAATTTTAACAGATATTTGTAGCGAATGTAAGGAGCATGTATAAATGAAACTAGCAAATAAACGAGTACAAGAAGTTGTAGATAGGATGGATGAGTTCACTGCATCCAACATATTTGCAGAATGGGAAAGGGTTGAAGGTCGATCTTTGTATATAGTATACTCATGGGGTAAACATTATCCTATGTATATTAACATTAGAGGTGATTGGTATGGTAACTCTGATTATTATAGTATATCAACACAAAGACATAAGACTCAAGCACGACCTACAGGTCATGTGAGATACCTTTCAACGGAATCACTTAAAAGAATTATAAGAAGAGGAGTATATGAAAACGCAGAACCTAAATAAACCTAAGAGTTGTGTAGTTGAGGCTCGTTGTGATCTAAATGCATTAGCAACTATAGCAAAGTTCTATGTAGAAAAGGAAGGGTTAGCACCTAAGTCCAAATCGGCATTAGTTAATGAGATTATTAATGATTTCTCTCATATCATCACGACTCACTTAGAGGCATACTCATTCAAATCAACATTGGAGTCAAATAACTATTTAAAATCGGTAGGGCTATCATTTGATGAGGGAAGTAGGTCAGGAGATAGGAATAAGAAGTCTTTTATTAAACAAATACAGAAGGAAACACTTGAAGCCTCAGGATTTGATCCTTCTTATGCAACAGGGAGCAAAGCATCACTAATTGATGATGCAATTAAGATGTTTAATAAAGGTGATACTGATGTTCCTTTGCCTACTGGTCAAAATTGTAAGGAATGTAAGACTGCCCTGTTTAAGTTCTCGGACGGCACTGTTAGATGTATGGCTTGTCCAAGTTAGTGCAAATCCACAAATGCAACCTTTACAATAAAATATGAGATATTTGAAAATAATTGTTGCATGGGAAATATATTCACTGTAAATTATGTTTATTGGAAAAGTCGAATGAACGGCTTTTCATTTTAGTTAATCAAATAAGGAGATGTAAGAATGGCGACCGAAATAACTGCCAAAAAAGGTGAAGCTGCTGCAACAATCAGTTACGATTTTGGAGACAACTTAGAAGCAACTGTAGAATTATTTGGAGAAGATGTAGTATTTTCTTCTGCAATTAGAACTTTCAAAATAACAGCTCAAGCTGCTATCCGTAGATATCTAGAGTCAGGACTTGATGAGGATGCAGTACAGGATAAAATGGGTGAGTGGAAACCAGGTGTTCAATTAGAACGAACTGTAGACCCTGTAGCTGCTGTTATGAGAAAATTCAGTGGTATGTCTGCTGACGACCAAAAAGCACTTATCGAGAGTTTAAAGACTCAAGCTGCTTAGGTTATCCGTGTAAGTTAAGAGTTGGGGCTCTTTCGTAAATCGGAGAGTCCCTTCTTTTTCACTAGAATTCCACAATTTATTACAATTAATACAAGGAACAAAATTATGGCGAAAGAACAACTTAAATTCTCTTTTATGGATGACATAGAAGAAGTACTACTTATGAAACATCACAAGATGTGTCCTTTTTGTGAAAAACCTGAAACTTTATTTAATATAGGTAAATGGTGTAGTAACTTCTTTAGAGTAAAATGCTGTCAATGTAAAAGGGAGTATAGAGGTGAACCAATCAAAGCGTAGAGAAAGAAAGAACTCTCAACTAGCAATCCCCTTTGAATCTAAAAGATTATATAAATGGGGTGCTCCTTATTATGTACAACCTAAGTTAGATGGTATTAGGTGTCGTGTAATAATAGACCCTGAAGATTTAAAATTAAAATTATATAGTTCAACAAATAAACTTATAACATCTGTACCACACCTAACACAACAACTTCAACAGATATTAGTTAATCATGATGATGTAGTTGAGTTGGATGGTGAGTTATATAAACATGGTATGAACTTCCAAGACATTACATCTATAGTAAGTCGGACAGTTAACTTACATTCCAATCATGAAGTAATAGATTTCCATCTTTTTGATTGTATACTTACTGATAGAAAAGCACCACAATTCCATAGAACAATTAAAGGTGTATCAGAAATATATGATACTATTAAAAAAGATAAGTGGTGTTATCCTAATATAAAAATAGTAAAGACATTCTTAGCTGATGATATGGATGATATAGCAAATATTTTAGATAACTCATTAGATGCAGGTTATGAAGGTGTTATCATCAGAAATAAACTTGCAAAGTATGAACGGAAAAGGTCATACAATCTAATGAAACTAAAACCTTGTAGAGAGGACAAGTACTACATTGTTTCCTGCCAAGAAGAGATAAGCATACACGGAGAACCAAAAAACTCTCTCGGAGCACTTATCTGTAAAGGTGAATCGGAACATCAATTCAAAGTAGGGACTGGTCCTCTCCTAACAAGGGCTCATAGACAAGAGCTATGGGCAAGACGAAGAGAGCTCAAAGGTAGAGTAGTTCGTGTGAAATATCAGGAACTGACAAAAGATAGGAAGATACCAAGATTTCCTGTTGCCATAGAGCTATGTTCAAAAAATGAACGGAGTTTGGATGAATAAAGTCTACATTGTAAATAAGGCTGGACATGATTTCTCTAAAGCTAGAAGGTATGGAAAACTGACATTCCTAACTGACGGAGTAATAAATAAATACTCAATAAATAATATGTATAGGACTTTCGCAGAACACATATCTAATAGCAATCCTACTGATTGGATATTAATGACAGGATTAACATCTATGAATGTTGTATTGACATCTCAATTTACATACAAGCATGGTAGGTTGAATCTATTAATTCATGATGGTAAGATTGATAAATATGTAGAGAGAAAAATCGTTATGGACAGTTTAATTAAGAAAGGAGAAAATGGGTAGCTTTCCAATAAAAGAAAATCATACTTGGAATATTCACGACTCTTCAAAGATACAGTGTTTTATGGAGTGTCCAAGAAAATACTTCTATCGTTATATGTTAGGTTGGGAAGGTTCAAAGCCGAATATACACTTAATATTTGGTGAAGCCTGGCATAGATCAATGGAGCACTTATTATTGAACGGATATGATTCTGCTTCAATACAAGGTGCTTATGAAGTGTTTATGGAATACTATAGACAACACTATGATGAGTCTACTGATCTGCAAATGTCTCCGAAATCTCCTTTGTCTGTACTACCTGCATTAATAGGTTACACTAATCAATGGGTTGGTGATGACTTTGAAGTACTTCATACTGAAGTTGCAGGAACAGTACCGATAGGAGAGAATAGGTTCGTAAATTGGAGGATTGATGCAGTAGTTAAAGGACCTGAAGGTGTGTTCTGTTTAGAGCATAAGACAGGGTCTAGATTGATGAAAGCATGGTCTGACCAATGGTTCTTATCAATGCAAGTAGGTACATATTCTCATGTACTATATTGTTTGTATGATAAGGAGGATGTATATGGAGTAAAAGTAAATGGAACTATATTTCGTAAAAGAGATACTGAATTTATACGAGTACCAATTCGTAAATCTCTTGCTGCTATGAAGATATGGTTACATACAGTTAATCACTATATGGATATGTTAAAATGGAACTTTGAAACTTTAGCTGAGTCTTCAGATAAGGATGATTTGTTACAAGCATTTCCTATGAATACAACGGCTTGTACTAAGTATGGTACTTGTCAGTATTTTGATTTCTGTACTACTTGGAATAATCCATTACAGAAGTTAGATAGAGTACCTCTTGGGTTTGAAGAAAAATGGTGGAACCCTGCAGACCGAGAAGAAGGTGCTAAAAAGTTAATACATATAAAAGAGGAGAAAAAAGATGAGTAAAACTACATTTAAGGATATCATGGACATCTATGATTCTGATGTAACAGTTGACACATTTAATGCTCTAGTATATGGGGATATCGGCTCAGGTAAGACATATCTTGCAAAGACTTGTCCTGGACCTGTGTTGATTCACTCTTTTGATCCTGGAGGTTCTAAATCAATTAATGATGTAATTGGTGATGATAAAGGGATATATGTTGAGCGTTTTGAGACTGAGGACTCAAAGAAACCTACTGAATATGCGAGATGGGAAAAGAAGTTTGATGCCCTCCGTAATGAAGGATTCTTTGAAAATGTTGGTACCTTTATTCTTGATAGTGTAACAACATGGTCAGAGTCAATGATGAATGAGATACTTAAACGACAAGGTAGACAAGGTGGTATTGCACAACTGATGGATTGGCAAGTTCAAATGAACACAATCAGAGATACTATTAAACGGATTTGTGCATTACCTTGTAATTGTATAGTTATAGGTCATATCGAATTAGATAAAGACGAGGTTACTGGAAAAATGATAACTAACCCTATGATAACAGGGAAGATGAAAGCCAAGATGCCTCTACTATTTGATGAGATATATGTTACATTAACTAAAGAGACAAGGCAAGGTGTTGAGTATCAATTACTAACTCAGAGTAACGGCTTATATAGAGCCAGAACAAGACTTGGTAAAGGCGGAGTCTTTGAAGCATTCGAAGAGCCTAATATAACTAAGCTGCTTAATAAGGCAGGTATTAAACAAACAAATAAAAAGGAGAGCAAGTAGATGGGATTACTTGAACTTAATCTTAATGATGTTAAGGAGTTATCAACTGTTGAGCCAGGAGAGTATCAACTTAGAATAACTCAATGTGAAGTTAAAACTAGTGAAAAGACTGGTGGTCAATTCCTTAAAGTTCTTTTCGATATTCCTGAAGAGGCTGACTCTAAAGGCTTATCAAAAGTCTTTATGTTTCCTACAGATGCTGATGACGATAAGGTTAGAAATAATCGACTTCGTTCTATCAAAATATTCTATGAAGGTTTTGGTATAGATTATGAAGGTGCTGTTGAAACGGATGACCTAGTTGGATTAACTGGTTGGGCTATACTTGCTGAAGATGAAGATCCTCAGTATGGTGTTAGCAATTATGTAAAAAGATTCGTTGCAAGTAAGTAACGAATAGGGATGTTGTAGCAGGGGCTTCATGAGCCAGTGGAGCCCTTTATCCTCAATAATTAAACAAGGAGAAATAAAATGGCTAAGAGAACAAGTAAGCATAGACAAATTAATATAGCTGATAAAGTAAGTGTTCATACTTCAGATATACAATATGTAAGAAGATGTAAACCTTTTGGTAATGAAGCGTTAGATGAAATACAACTTCTTGTCAAATTACATGACCACGATAAGATATGGATTAATCTTGATTATAGATTAGCGCAATTATATTATAATAAGATTAATAAAATATTAGAAGGTGTTGATATTATTACTATTGAAGATGTTAAGGAGGCTATGTAATGGGATTTAATATGTATGAATATACTTGTAAATGTTGTAATGCTAAAGGATTCACTATTGATGATGACTTTGATGTAGAAGAGTTGATGTGTTACTCTTGTCTGAATGAGGATACCAAATTTAGAGATATCAATGAAGAACTTGAATCAAAGATAGATAATAATCCTGATGACGGCTCTTGGAAGGGGCGATAATGAATAGTGAAGATAGAGCATGGAAGATAGCTCATAAGTATGCTAGGGAGTCAGGGCATTATTTAGGGTTCTTACGCTTTCTTGAAGAGAACATTAGTGATCTCGATAAAGACCAAATTAAAAGACATCTTATATCTCACTTAGATGAATATGACTCCGACAGAGTTAAGACTTCAAAGTAAGTTATATATTTATAAGTTCTATGTAGGTAGAATAAATCACCTATTACAAGCAAAACAAGGAGATGTTGGGATTGCACTAGCATCAATAAGAGACGAACTGACAAGATTAGAAAAGGATATAAAAATGACAGACTTACCTGAGGAAGACAGGCTATGGTAAGATTTATAGGTGGTGTTTTAATAATCATAATAAAAGGCTTTGTATATACAGTATTATCATTTGCGATATTTTACTTGTTTCTGCAGAGCCTTTTTTATTTACAAGGAATCGAACTATGAGTGAATGGAGACCAAGACTCTCTATCGAAATAACTAAAGATCAATATCTAAAACTACAGAACTTAGTACCTTGGGGTGTTAAGGGTGCATTATTTTCTGAGTTAGTGGATGGTGTTATCGAGTTACTTGAGAAAGAAGGTGAGGTCGTAATTGCTGCAATACTCTCTAAACAATTAAAAGCTAAAGATATATTAGAGGCTAAAGATGAGAATTGAAAGCATACGACCTTCTCTACTAGAGATCAATAAAGAAGATCAAATATTATTGATGAGACGAATGAGAGAGTCTAGAAGAACAGTAAAGAGGAAGATGAGAGGAAGTAAGAAACCTAAAGCTGCACCTCTAAATTTAAAAGCGGCTATTAAAGGAATGAATCAATCACAGGCACAAAAGCTATTAGAAATGTTAGGAAATAAATGAGATTAGAAACTATTGATATTGATAATATAAAGTTTGGTAGTAGAGTTAGAGAAGAGTATGGTGATATAGACTCTCTTGTATTATCTATGAAAAAGGATGGTATTATACAACCATTAGCTGTAAAGCATCAACCTAAAGAGGAAAAGAAATATTTGTTATTAGCAGGTGGTCGTAGATATACTGCAGCACGGAAAGCAGATATTAAAGATATACCTGTTAGAATATATGACAGAGATTTAGGTAAACTTGAAATTAAAACGATTGAACTTGCTGAGAATTTATATCGTAAAGATTTAGAATGGCAAGAAGAAGTTAAATTAAAGAAAGATATACATGATCTTCAGATTGAGATACATGGAGAAAAGACAAGTACATCTCCTAATGCTGAGGGTTGGTCTAAAAGAGATACATCTACTATGTTGAATGAGAGTCCTGCTTCAACAGTTCAAGATATACAACTTGCCGATATGTTATATCAAATCCCAGAACTTCAAAAATGTAAGAATAAACATGAGGCTCAAAAGATTATTAAGAAAGCTAAAGATACATTCATGTACGAAGAGTTGGCTACACAAATAACTACTAAACAAAATAAAACACCTGATGATAAATTAAGAAAAGATATAATTGATAGATATATTATTAAAGATTTCTTTGAAGGTATTAAAAAGGTTCCTGATAGCAGTGTGGATCTTGTTGAAATTGATCCTCCTTATGGGATTGATCTCAAAGGTATTAAGAAAAGTAAGGATGCTACTAACACTGTTGTTTCAGAGTATAATGAGGTTGATTCTAAAGAGTATGAGAAGTTTATGACCGACACACTTAAAGCATCATATAAGAAAATGAAACATGGAGGTTGTATTATATTATGGTTCGGTCCTGAGCCTTGGTTTCAAAATATGTATGATTGGATGGTAGATGCAGGATTTAACACTAGAAGGATTCCAGGTATATGGGCTAAAGGTACAGGTCAAACAATGCAACCTAAAAGATATTTAGCGAATGCTTATGAAATGTTTTTCTATGGGTTTAAAGGAGATCCTGCAATACAGAAACAAGGTCGTTCTAATGTCTTTGATTTTAGACCAGTTCCTGCAGGTAAAAAGATACATCCGACAGAGCGCCCTATTGAAATGATAGAAGAAGTGTTAAGAACATTCATCCCATTAAATAGTACAGTTATGGTTCCTTTCTTAGGAAGTGGTAACACATTATTAGCCTGTGCCAATTTAGGATTAGAATCTTTTGGCTATGATTTAGCTAGAGAGTATAAGGATAAGTTCACTGTTAAAGTACAATCAAGTAAACCACCTCTATATAAGAGCTATGTTCAGAATGTGAACACACTACCAGATATTGAAGGTGCTGGGTTAAACTCTGTATTTTAATTTTAAATTTAATACACCAAATCGCCACTGTAACGAGAGATTATTAATTTTTGGTATAATGTATCAATCGTATAATTATCTGTTGTTTGTGGTATTATAAGGAGATATTATGTCTGACATAGTAAACACGAAACCGACTATACAGGTACCTCCCGAAGGTTCACTTGATAGTAAGATAGTAATTGTAGGAGATTTCCCAGGAGCGCAGGAGATCAAACTACAACGACCATTTGTAGGTGGAGCAGGATTACTTTTAAATAATGTATTGAGAACGGCAGGAGTTAATAGGGCTGATTGTTATATTACTTATGTAATTAAAGAACAACCTTACAAAAATAATGCTTCATCATTTATTAATTTATATAAAAGTGGTTATCCAACTACTCCAAAATATGATACATATGTAGATCAGTTAAAAGATGAATTATCAGCATCTAATGCAAATATAATTATAGCACTTGGTAATATATCATTGTATGCTTTAACGGATTTAACAGGACCTACTAAACGAAGAGGTAGTATATATAAAAGTACATTGATTCGTGGTAAGAAAGTTATATCTGTTATAGACCCTAAGAGTGCTGAGAAGAATTATATATACCAACACTTTATCGTATATGATTTAAAGAGGGCATTAAAAGAATCTTCATTCCCTGAACTTAAACGACCTGAAAGAAATATAATGGTAGCACCTTTATTCAATCAGGTTAAATCATTTTTAGGTAAGTGTAGAGAAAAGGATATGGTTGCTTTTGATATTGAAGTATCTAATGAAGAAGTATCATGTATATCATTTGCTTATGATGAAGATAATGTAATGAGTATTCCTTTCATTCAAAGTAATAAGGACTATTTTAGTATAGAACAGGAATTAGATATATGGTTGGATATTGGAGATCTACTTGAAGATAGTAAGATAATTAAGATAGGTCAAAATGTTATATTTGATGCTACCTTTATATTCAGACGATTTGGTATTGTAAGTAGACCATTACATGATACAATGATTGGTCAAGCAATATTATTTCCAGACTTTCCAAAAGGTTTAGACTTCATTACGAGTATATATACAAGTGAACCTTACTATAAAGATGAAGGTAAGAGACGGATTAAAGGTGGTGGTGGATCTGATAGAGCCTTTTGGATATACAATGCTAAAGATTCATTAGTATTAATGGAAGCATTTCCTAAGATATATAATGATCTGTCTAATCAAGGTAATAAGGATATATACCAACAGACTGCAACATTATTAGAACCTCTTATGTATATGAGTGAACGAGGTATCAAGATGGATACTGAAGGTATGAAGAAAGCTAGTGATGAAGCTGATGATAAGATACAGAAACTTACAGAAGAGTTATGGGAATTAACAGGAGATCAAATAAATCCTAATAGTCCTAAACAATTAGCTGATTATTTTTATGTAACTAAGAAAGCAAAGGCTTATCGTAATAGAAAGACAGGTGGTGTAACAACTGGTGAGGATGCTCTTAAACGATTATCTAAAAAAGGATTTAAAGAAGCAAAGATACTACTATCAATTAGAAAGTGGACTAAACTTAAGAGTACATATTTTGATGTATCACTTGATGAAGATGGTAGACTAAGAGGTGCTATGAATCCTGTAGGAGCGTCATCAGGTAGACTATCATCTAGTAAGACGATATTCGGTACAGGAGCTAATATGCAAAATCAACCTCCTCAAATGAAAGAATATATGATTGCTGATGAGGGATACATATTATATAGTATGGATTTATCACAAGCTGAGAATCGTGTGGTTGCTTATGTATCACCTGAAGCTGCTATGATATCTGCATTTAAAGATGGTAGAGATATTCATAGTCAAACTGCTGCACTTATATTTGGTAAACCTGTTGAAGATATATCTAATGAACCTGGTAGTTGTACTATTGGTGGTGGGTCTTACTCTGAGAGGTTTTGGGGTAAGAAGGCTAATCACGGATTAAACTATGATCTTGGTTATAAGAGTTTCGCATTCCTATATGAGATACCTGAAGCTGAAAGTAAATTTATAGTTGAGAGGTATCATCAGGCTTATCCTGGAGTTCGTCATTATCATTCTTGGGTTAGAGCTCAGTTACAAGAGAATAGAACATTAGAGAATTGTTATGGTCGTAAAAGAACTTTTGTAGATAGATGGGGTAATACATTATTTAAAGAGGCATATTCATTCATACCTCAAAGTAGTGTTGCCGATAAAATAAATAGAGATGCCGTTATACCTGTCTATTATGAAGATGGTTATGATGATGTTGAGTTATTAAATCAAGTTCATGATAGCATTGTATTTCAAATACCAATAGAAGTTGGATTAAAGAAACATGCAGAGTATATAATTAAGATTAGAGATAATCTTCAAAAGCCTATGATGTTTAGAGGTCAATCATTTGTAGTCCCAACTGATATGGAGATGGGATTTAATTTAAAAAGAACAATCGAAGTTAAGGTTAAAGATGTATCTAGTGTGGATGAATTACATAACTTAATTAAAGATGCCTACGAGGAGATAAATGAGTAGAAGTAATAAAGACTGGATTACTAGTTTTAAAGATTATACTGCTAATAGCGAACCTCCAGATTTATATAAAGAATGGGTAGCCATATCTGTAATAGCATCTGCCTTACAAAGAAAATGTTATCTCGAGTGGGGACCTTTAACATTCTATCCTAATATGTATGTAGTGCTAGTTGGTCCTAGTGGTAAATGTCGTAAGGGTACTGCTATGGGTCCTGGATATAAATTCCTTCGTGATATAGGATCTAACCTTGCTGCTGAGGCAATAACAAGAGAAGCACTTATTAGAGAATTAAAGAACTGCAGTGCAACACATATTGATCCAGTTGATTCATCAGTAAGTATGCATGCTAGTCTTACAATATTCAGTCCTGAGTTAACTGTATTTCTTGGTTATAATAATCTACAACTAATGTCAGATTTAACTGACTGGTACGACTGTAGGGATAGATGGACTTATCGGACTAAAAACATGGGTACGGATGAGATCGTTGGTGTATGGGTTAATTTAATCGGTGCTACAACCCCTGAATTGATACAATCAACATTACCTAGAGATGCTATCGGTGGTGGACTTTCTAGTCGTATCATATTTGTATATGAGGAAAAGAAAGGTAAGATTGTACCTGCACCATTTCTAACAGATAAGGAAGTTGCATTACGAGAAGGTTTATTATCTGATCTCGAACGAATTGGTATGATGTCAGGAACCTTTAAGGTTGATCAAGATTTTGTTGATTTATGGATTGAGTGGTATACTGCTCAAGAAGATAATCCTCCTTTTGACGATCAGAGATTTGCAGGTTACTTTGAACGAAGGCCTAACCATGTATTAAAGTTATCAATGATATTATCTGCTTCCGAAGGTGATAGTCAAATATTAACTAAGAAAATTCTTGAGAGAGCTATTGATGTATTAACTCGAACAGAGAAAAAGATGCCTTACACATTCAGTGGTTATGGTAAGAGTGAGATATCTGAAGTCATGTCTAGAGTTATGGCTTTTATAGCTAACGCAGGTGAGACGACCTTTGAAGAGTTAATGAAGAATTTCTATTATGATGCCGACCAAGAAACAATGCAGAAGATATTAGGAACATTATCATCTATGGGTTATTGTACAGTTGTATATAAGGGTAGTGTATGTGCTATTAAGCATAAGGTATAAAAGGAGTGGGGAGAAGGAATAATGACAGGAACCTCCTCCCCATGACGAGCCGACACCCGAAGCGCTTTGTTCAAATTTTAAACAGAGTTCTATTTCCAATCAATGTACGGAACCTCATCAAATATTGCTTTAAGTTGTGCCTCCTTTTCAGGAGTAACAGCATTCTCAGATCTCCAAGCATCAAGTGTATTTTGACCTGACCTTAAGAATTTAAGCCTTCCTTTATTATTCTTAGGCATAACACCAGTCGGTAAAAGATACTCAACAAATTCTTTTACATCAGTAGTCATTTTATCTTCAACTAAGAAGTCCACAAGAAGTGATGCTCTAAGTTCTATATTAGGTAATTTCTTTAACTCTCTGGATCTTTTCCTAATCCAATGGTCAGTAGGTAAGTCTATACTCTTCTCATGTATAATATCAGCTATAAACATCTTCTGTCTAGATACCATATCAGTCTCATGAATCCAACCATGACCTACCCATTCATTTAGATCTTCCTGATATTTAGCCTCAATTCCATCTTCCATCTTTCGATCATTATTAGCAGCTAAATATTCATCCAGTCGGTCATAGTGTCGATCGTTCATAGTCTTTCTATTAGTAGCGTCTGCTTTAACTTTCTCCTGTTTCTTATCTCTTATCATAATCTCAGGTTTGGTATATGAGAATATTCTTTCAGTAACTGGAGCATCAGCAGCTAGCATTTGCCACATAACTTCCTGATCTTCTTTTGGTATATCAGTCATCATCTTTTCAGTAACTTCACCGAACAACTGAGCAAAGGCATTACCACTAGTTACAAATTGTTCAATAACAAAACCTAATCTTTCAGGAGATAACTTTATATCATTCTTTGCAAGAAAATCAGTTGTCGCTTTTAATGCTGGATGTGTATCTTTATAGTGTTCAGCATAAGGTTCTATATTAGGATCACCTTGCCATACCTGTTTATCTCTCCACCAATCCCAGTTAGCATAATAACCTGCAATCGCTTTAAGAGTTGGAGGCATTGATTCTACAGGACCAAAGTTAATCATCTCTTTAGATGACTTCATTAATCTATCCATATCAGCTTTACCACTAGTCATAGTTGCTATTGCCATCTCTTCACCTATCGCAGATAAGATTCTTTGAAAGTTATCCTTACGAATCTTAACATACATATATCTTGACTTACCAGTTTTATCATCAAACTTTCTTAACCCAAATACAGGTAATATCCAAAATCTATTCTTTTCATCAGGTGATATTTGTTCCCATAAGTCTTTCATTTTTGTAGATGTATACCAAGCCATAGCAAATCCCATGCCCATTACTTGAGCACCCTTTGACCAAAACCTTGCTACATCCTTACCTCTTTCACCTTTCTTACTACGAGAACCTATAGCTGCACGACCAACATTTCTAGTTGCTTGTATTGTAGCATTTAAATATGGTATTCCAGAGTCAACCATTTTCGCTTTATCACCACCTTGAGCAAAATCAAGATATGTTCTTGCAACCCAAGTCGCTTGTTCTCCTGTCTTACCATTCTTTAAAGCTCTCTCCCTTAAAGCTAATCTATTAGCAATCTCTGATACCTCATTAAGGTATGCACCCACTTTTTGAAGTTTACCTAATGTACTAGTTATATCACTCACACCTGTAAGTCTATTAGGATCTGATGCAACAGCATCTTGTGCAAGATAATTCATACCTCCACCTTCTTTCATAAAGGCTTCATATCTAGGAGACTTCTTACCTGCGACACCTAAGATAGAATCTTTTAATACAGTACTTACATCAATCGCTCTTTGAGCACCTGCAAGAGGAAGGAATGAACTATACTCTGTTGTAGTTAACCATTGAAATGCTGAATCAATAGCAAAGTTATATACGGCAAATGCAGGATTAACACCAGTAGCAAAAAACTTTGTAAGCCTTGAACCTGATACCCAACTAATAGCATTTAACCACATCCTTTGATTTGCCCTAGCTTGAGGATCCATAGTAATCCATTCACCTACATACTCATTCTTCATATCAATATATGATATCTTACCTGCACCTTCAACTCCAGTAACGGCAAGTCTTGTATAACCCTTTTTCTTAGCATTATATTTAGGGTTACCTTCTTTATCCATTTTAATAGAAAGTGTTTTCTTATTAACTTGTTTGTCAGGTACATAGGCTATATCAGAATTATTATTTTTAAGCCATCTCCATAATGACTTATTTGCCTTATTCCTAGCGATACGATTAGTAGTTCTAAATAATACATTAGCTAATAATTTACCTGTGTCCATTTCAACTAATCTACGAGCACCACCTTTTATTTTATGTAACCCACTACCTGTAACAGATACTTTCTTACCTTTATCATTTGTTATATCTATATCTACACCATCAATAATATCATTAATAAAAGATATTGGAACATAAGGACCCATCGCTTTAGATCCTTCATACTCCTGTTTAGTTAATAACCCTTCATTATTTAATTCTTCAAGTACTGAGCTCATATGATCAAAGTATTTCTGTGCAGCAACTTTAATATTATTATCTGCACCATACCTTTTAACAGTAGATATTAATTGATCCCTTGTCATTTCTTTACCTTCAAAACTAGGTAACTCATATTTATCATTTCTCTCAAGTAATTTAAGAAGCCTAGTAGCAATAAGATATTTATCCACACTTTGTACAAACTCTACATTATCTATATTATCACCAAATATTTCTTTTTGAGCTTTCTGTAATTTATGGTTAGCAAGAGGTGATGCACCCTTAGCAAGTTCAAAATGCATGACAGCATCCATCCCACCTTCTTGCATAAATTTAGTTGTAATGTTTGCTGAAGGATCTACTACTGCTCTTACTAATTGTTGTCTCCAATTTTTAGGGAGTGTCCTATAATCTTCCTGTCTAAATTTTATATACTCATCATGAAAAGCTTCTGCATTATCTAAGTTTCTCCAATCCTCTCTAAGTGATTTCTTCCTTATCTTCTCTAATCGTATCTCTGCAGAAGATAAATAATTCTCAGCTTTCTTTTTAAGTCTATTATATTCCGGACTATTTTTAGTTTTAGTCTCCATCTCCTCTACAGCTTTATTAGCCATAGTAGTTAATCGTTTATAATGAGGATCGGCTTGTGCAGTTTCATGAGCAATAGTCTGAAGTGCCTTTTCTGCATCAGACATAAACACTTTCTTATCTTTACGCTTCTGTGCCCAAGTCTTTAAATTAAATGCACCTGATGTCATTGGTACGGCTAATGCAGTAACTTTAGTTGTATGCCATAAGGCTTCTTTTATCGGAGGAGTAGGTATCCACTGTTCACCATTATCATCAAGAACCTGTTCTCTCATAGCTATATTCGCCCAAGTCTGTACCAATTCAGTAGGTATCTCTGAGGCTGCCGTCTTACCTGTTTTAGTTAAATACCCAATAATCTTTTCAGTTAATTTAGTTTTAAGCATTGGAGATGTAGCCTTACCACCAAGATTAAATATCTTAGCAAATATAAATGATGATGCTGACTCTAATCCACCTTCCACTCCTGATGAAACAATCCTTTCAAGAAAGTTATCATCAA
>Ga0098059_1000810_pt1 | contig 16783 bp, 11 predicted proteins | sample 20_taG_FD_92580 | JGI IMG/M metagenome (GOLD analysis project Ga0098059, IMG submission 92580) | Marine viral communities from the Subarctic Pacific Ocean - 20_ETSP_OMZ_AT15318 metaG | ecosystem: Environmental > Aquatic > Marine > Oceanic | place: Subarctic Pacific Ocean | collected 2015-01-19
CGCTAGTGCTGTTAGTAATAGTAATATCATTGTTCCTCCTTTTGTATTACCAAGTAAATTTTTTAATATTTCTTAAATTTTTCCCAGGCGACACATTCACCATGAATTTGCCAAGCTTGGTGTCCTCAAATATCTGCTTGAGTTGTGGAATCATTCCTCTATCGTCTCTGTGAAGATCAATGATAATGCTGTCATGAACAACAGCACTAACATGGGATCTCGTTCCGCTAAGGAAACGAGTGATTTTATTAAATCGGTCGATTGTGTTATCCGAGGAAGTGGATTGGAGAAGATAATTGAGGGCTTTAGGCCCGGGAGCATTAATTGCTCTCCCAAACGGGGTTTGTATAACCCCTCCTTCATAGTGTCTTCGGAGAATACTTTCCCTATCATAGACTCCGTCATCAATGGAAGTTGATTCGGGGTTGTAGAGCCAAGCGAATAGTTTTTGTTTTGCTTTTTCGCGAGACATTTCTTGCTTAAAAATGTTTTTGATATTCCACTCATGGATATCCTCCTTTGGTTGTTCTATATTTTGTAGTGCCAGGAGGGTTCTCACCTCGGCAGCATTAAAGTCAAGCTCCAAGAACACATCGTTCGTTGGTTTGACATGGTGTTTTAGTTCCTTTTTTAGGTTCAACATCGGAAAAGAGCCTCTCTTTGTCGTTAAGCGTCCCGTAACGGTTCCAAAAATGTCGTAATCAACATGGATTGGCTTTCCCTCCAATTGACCATAGAGACTCTTTGCTTTCGCATCCTCTGCAGCATCTGAATAGAGTCCGACCATGCTTACACTCAATTTATGTTTTGCTAACTCCCTAAGGTTGCCAAATGTCTCCTTTAGGAACGAATAATTCTTTGGTCTCTCGATGTTCTCGAAAACCCAAGTGGTAATCTCGTTTTTGGTGTCAAAATAGTGCTGCAAGTGTTTCTCAGGGACTAGGTCGTAAAAGCAGACATCAGTCAACTTCACATCGGCAGCCGAAAACGACTTAAAATGCGACTTTAGAAGGCTCTGAGCGGTCTCCCATCGGACCTTAAGATGTTCGGGGCACGAGTCATCTAGTGACTTGCCTCCGACCCATAATTGGGCATAATCGATGTCTCTGCCGTCAAGGTGTTGACTCCAAGACCAAGTCTTGGTTAAGCCGGATGGGATCCGGTCATATACGAATTTATTCGGGAGATAAACCCCAGCACAATCCGATTTGCTGTCCATAAGTTGAAATATCATTGGCCCTCCTAATAAGACGAAGAACCTCCTTTCGATGGAATGGTCCCAGCCTGTGCTCTCTGTGATTGAGATTGTGTTTTTCCTTCAATTTTTTTCTTGAGGTCAGAATATCCATAGTCCTTGTTCCAAACCTGGTCTCTGTACTCTCTATTAATGTAACCCATCGCTTCAGCTTTGTCAACTTTTTTGAGAAAGTATTTTGCTTTCTTGAAGATGTTGGAAACCTTCTGTTTCGAGAATGGCGAGCCTTCTTCAAGATTTCTAATTTTACAATATAAATTTAGTTCCTCAAGATCTGTATATGGTTTCTTGTTGAATGGTACATTTGATAACCTAATGTATTCTGATACAATTTGTCCGCACTCAACTTTCACAACTTTTGTTTGAGGGTTCTTATTAACATATTTATTATAGTATATATTAATATTATTATATAACATGTTATTATCTATTGTATATGTTCTTGTATATCTAGTGCTAAACAAGTAAGGTAAGTTATATAAACCATATGACTCTCGAATACCAGCACCAGCAGGTGAAGCAATGTCATATAATAGTATATTTGGATTATTGTGTACAATAGAAAACCCCATGTTTAAGCTTAGATTCTTGAAGTAATCAAAGGAGGGCTGGTCGATGATTTGGTCTATCTTTTGTTGGTCCCCGTCCATTGGAATCTCCGCATAAGAGAACGCTAACCCAGTATCCAATATGCTTGAATTGTTTGACGTGTTCCACCTTGTCATGGTTATGGCCATGTCTGATGTGTCTTTAAAGATGAAATCAAAAAAGTTCTTGACATACACTTCATAAGATGTTATATTTGTAATACCTATCTCCCTAGGTATGTATGTATTGTTGTAGAATTCGAGAATACCTCCCAAATATTCTCCATATCTTATCCGAGGATTCTTATATGAATCAACCATTGTTAAATTTGAAAAAGCAGACCCTAGGGTGGAGACAAGACCTTTTTCAGCGGCGACTGCCCAGTTCAACCTCATTAATGAATATGAATCTGCGACGAAGTCAAATACCCGCCCATGTTGTGTGCTAACGATGAAGTCTTCATTTGGAATGATTGAATTGTTCTCATAATCTATCAACCCGTAATGAATTCTTTCGACAAAATTGATGTCTTTAATCATATTGGGTCCAAGCCCATTATTTTCTCCATACGCCTCTGTTTCCCACTTTCCTCGATAAAAAAGTCGATTAATGTTGGGTTGAGTGCTGTTTTTTGAATTAAAATCTCTACTCATCTACGGGCTCCTCAAAAATAGCAAAAGGGTTGTTTCCATCCGCCGGTGCTTCCTTAGTTTCGGGCGATCCACTGATTATGTCGGTAATAGATGGAAGTAATTTTGTTCCATATTTTTCGGTTCTAAACCCACCAGTCTCATTTACTCTTTCACCTGTATTTGAAGTATCCTCATTTACTCTTTCACTTGTATTTGAAGTATCATCCGTTGAAACATCGAGTGTTACAATTGGCTCATAGCCGTCTACCCCTCTTGATAATTCATTGTGTCTTTCGGCTATCGTATTATAGACAGCAGCACAAGCGTCTGAGGTTCCCGCAAACTTCTCTTTATTAGATGTTCTATTCAATGTTTTTGCAGAATCAGTTCCTAAAAACTTGGTAGAGATGTTAATCTCAAACTCACCAGGAGTCTCTCCTAGATTATATTCTACCGATTTTATGATAAAATATCCTCCCATACCCATTATGTTAGATATGGTTCCTTCGTTATGCGGGTCAGATTCTCCCAATCGACCCTGTTGAAAACCTACTATTGGAGGGTTCGGCGATTCACCTAGGTGATGCTCAGCCCATTTCCCCTTCCCAGTCCAAGGTGGCTCATCAACCCATCGTTTACCCCAGTCAACCAATACAAAGTTGATAATACATCCTGGGTAGAATAAAGTGTTCGCTTTACGCTTTTTGAAAGAAAATGATAGGTCGTATACATTTGATAAAAGAGATAAGCCTCCATAGTTTGTATTAAAAAAGCGAGCTTCTCGCAGATATGGTGAATTTGTTTTTTCAAAAGATACATCAGAGAGGAAGTTGTAGTTCTTATTCTTTGCTCCATAGTATATTGTCGGAGTGTACTCATCTTGTTTTAGTGTGCTATTTTTTTCGGCAGCCAATTGTCTCTTATAGGAAGGGAATTGCTGATATATGACACAATAATTCTTTGAAATTATTTTTTGTGACCAAGTATTTTCCCTTGAGTTTGACGACACCAGTGATTTTGGAAACAAAAGATCCATCGAGCCACCTCCATGTGGATTGTTGGGATCGAACCAAGCCCCTTTAATGGTTTTCTTGAACCAATCTTTTTGATTGCTCGTAAAAGTACGAGCCCTTAGGAGAGGAGGGTTTTCATCTGGTAATAGCAGTGAAAAACAAGTGTCATATATTATGTCGTTAACTAATCTTTCAACTAAGTCTCTGATAAATGTTCCAATTGGATAGTGTGTTAGGCCTTTGTTGACAATAGTAGCGTTAAACCATTGTACAAAAAATTTCAAATCTACAGGGATGGTGATTGGATTGATTGTTATCGGGCTGCCACCGAGGTCCTTGGGGTTTGGAACATATATGGTTCCCATTATAAACCTAAGGTTCAAGTTGTCCAAAGTAGTCCTATGGACAGCTGAATGGGGCTTATATAAACAATCCAACAATGTCCACATCAAATCACCTAAAAAGAAGAATTTTTTGTCTATCTTTCTTAGGGCTGATACTCTGTCCGGATCCGCATCATCTGTGGAACCATCCTCAGTATCCACCGACTTGTTGAATACAATCTCCGCCAATTGTTTGCTATCATTGACGCTAAGATGCGCGGACGTTCTTGGGATAACTTTGTGTACATACATTTTCCGTCCATCAAGCACATCTCCAAATCTACCAGCCACAAATTTGAGATTATCCAATTCATATGCATGGATCAATTGTCTTCCTTGCATTCTTATGATTATCTCTCCTGCTGAAGGATTGCTGCTTTCTTTTTTAAAAACCTCTTGCTCCAACCTGAGAGCTTCTCTTATAAGCTCTGGCTTACAATCGTTCGTCATTAATTTATCCAAAGCCTCTCGTTGTCTGGTTGCTCGCTTGGTGATTACATTAGGAGATGCCAAAGCATCATTGTAGGGCATGTTTAGGGTCGCTTCAAAATAACCACGATAAGTAATTGCAAGAGTGGTTTCCCCAGTCTCACTTGACCTATTTATTTGGTGATCAATGATAGCCAAATCTAAAATCATGCAATCTTCTAAGTGAGTCTTTTCACGATTTCCATATGGAGCAACTTTTAGTCTTAGTCGAGAATAATTTGGACTATATTGATTTGTTATGAATTGACCTGGTCCGTCTGTGGAGTTTGGTTTCTTTGTTATTGGCAGTGTTATCAAATCTTTGATAACTACCTCAGTATCTGTATCCAAACCATCAGAGGTTCCTAGGATCGCCATGGTGCTAGATAGACCCTCGAGAGACCCCAGTTTCCAAGTCAATTCGACTTTAACATCATTTCTAGCGGTTGATGGATTTGTCCCGTCAAAGGTAATTTTTGTATTCTCAAGAAAATAGTAAGAACTATCTTTTTGTTTTTCAAATTTATCGAACCGACCAATGTCCTCAAGAGAGGCATTGTCGATGTCATCCATCATGTCGAATAAAGTTTTAGATATCTTCTTTCTGTGAACTGTCGAGTTGGTCGAAAGCTCTGCCTCTCTTAATTCCTTTTTGTTATCTTCATAAACCCAAAACAACCCCTTTACCATGTTGTGTGGACCTTTGGTGTCCCCATCATTGAATATGTGTTTAACTTTTCTGTTTATTACACAATTGTTGATTAACTTGTTGGGGTTATAATTGTTAACTTGTACTGGGTAAATCCTTTTGTTCCCCAAGCCATTTTTTTGTAAGGGTGTGCTTTTATATCTTCTGTCTTCAATGTATTTCCGAAAATTAAACTTTGGCTCATTGTGTACCAAAGCGGTCACCAAGGCACACTGGTTAAGCTCATTGAACTCTTCCTCGGTAATATTGGTCGATATGTTCAGTGTGCTGGTCACAAGTTGCGCATAACCTTCTGGGTTCATTTTAGCCGCTTGCTCGAGGCCTTCAAGAGTTAGTAGTGGATCCAAAACACCAGAACCAGTGCCAATGAGGCCAAGGAGAACCCCTTCTTTGTGATCTCGGAGATATTGCGAAAAACCCAAAGCATCTAAGATATTAGCTTTAAAATTTCCATCTTTAGCGAATAAACTAGTAAAAAATACTTTTCTAAGTTTGACGGCATTATTCTCGATTCCCGCGATATCAATGAACTGGCCATCTAAATCATTCAATGATTGAACATCTATAATAGATTCGCTAATATTAGTTATGAATGTAGTTGAGAAACTTGAACTTCTCTCTGCCCACCAACTCTTTAAGACGGATTTGCTTATGTCATCAAAATCAGGTGATTTTAAAACTTTGGCATAATGTTTCTCAATAAGCGGAAAGAATTTTTGTTGAAATATATGATGTTTAATACTATCACTAGCACCAGTTGGAATCTTTCCAATAGTCTCAAGTAATGGCACCTGAATTACTTGTCTGATCCGGGGCTCATACTTCGAAATCGTCTTACCTTCATCAGAATCAATGACGTACTCTTCTGACTGCTCTAGTCCCAACATTTTTGCTAGATCAAAGAGGTCTTCGGCTGAGTTGATATCACTATTCGCACCCTCTAGTTTGATATATAGAGAGGCAGATCTTTTGAGGTCTGCTATTCTAGAATTCTCATTCTTTAGGGTTGAGTAATTTTTTGAAGTTTTACCTTTTACTAGATTTTCGATGTAGTCTTTATAAAACTTCTCTACAATTGCTTTTTTATTTTGTAGTGAAAAAGCCATTATCTCATCATCTCCATGATTCTATCCGGGTTCTTTGGGATATACACAATATCACCAATAGAATAATGTGCATCCGTGGGCTTTCCGTTAATCATGGCTATTGTCCACCACAAATCATACTCACCAAAAAAGCGATAGGACAACTTAAACAAGCTATCTGTTGATGTCCAAACATGTTCTTCGGCGATTTCAAAATCTTGACCAACAAGTTTAGAAAAATCTTTTGTTCTTCGTATACGAATAAACTTGAGACCTCTCTTCTCAAAGACTTCTTTGTATGAATCGCTATTCAAAATAGCTACTTTGTCATCTAAAAATTTTGGCATTGTGATTATCCTAGTTTGACTGTTCTTCTGTTAAATGGAAAAAGGTGTGCTGGACCTAAATCAGGTGGTTTTGCCTGCATTCTATAGGTAGATCCTTCTAATGTGTATGTCTTAATTAGATCGTTACTATCATATATGAAATCTAAATCGATTGACATGGCCTTTGGATACAGGTGGCCACCATCTTCAAAGAATCCGGCTTCAAAATCTATATCCACACTCAGCGAGTTTAAAAACATTGGAACCGCATTTTTGTACATAAAGTCAAAAGTCAAATTATCGTGTTTAACAGAGGAGCCGGCTTTTTCAACAAAACTTGGACTATACACCTTTATTCTTCTGTTGGATAGGGATATATACTCCCTTTTCCCTCTTTCCCTTTTACTGGCACTATGGAGGCTTCCAATTTCTTGTGTATCCAAGGGTTGTGGAGGCCGATAAAACATTCTCATCAGAAATTGTATCTTAGCGCAATTGACCTGTGCTTCACCAAGATCGGCGGCTGGTATTGAGAGTTTAAATTTATAGCTTAAATTTTTAAATGTCACAGATTGATCTGATGCGATTAATTTGCCAACTCTTTCTTTTGAGTTAGCATAAGTGACATTTGTGCCATGTTCTCTGGTGAATGATTCTAGAAAGGGTTTGAAAGTAACCCATCTCTTGGTTTTAGTGCCCTCAAGTGCCATAAAAAAAGAGGTGTTTTCGACCACCTTTCTGGTGGTGGGGTCATTAAGCATTTCCATGCCACTATCTTTACGATCAGACCATCGGACAGCAAATGGAAAGTATTTATTGTCAAAGGGCGAATAATTACCGATTGGAGTAAATCCTTCAATGGGCAATTCTCTAATGTTTACTTGGCTTGTCTCCATTGTAAGTTTTAAGGTCAATTTTATGACCTTTGGATATAAAAAATTACCCAACTCCAAAAAACCAGCACTTAAATCAGGTTCATAAACAACAGAGTCAATAACACAGGGGAAACCATGTTTCATTATGCTGCTAAATTCCATCATTGGAGGTGTGGAGTATGTGCTGTAAGGCTTTCCACTACATATTATATTCTTAAACCAAACACGGAATACTGGCGGTATAACTCCAAGACCCTTGTCTACAAATAAAGTAGCGTTAGATGTGGGATCAATATAGCCAGAATTTGGAGAGATGAGTCTTTGAAGTTCTTCGATTTTAGCCAAATTATTTCTTGCTTCATTTGTAGAGTGTGCTGGTATGTTTATTGTCACATCAATGTCTAAATCTCCATCTAATGTTGTAAATACTTTGCTGTTTTTATCTTGTTCTTCGGATAATTCTACTGTTTTGGCAATATTATATTTGGCTGTTTCAATAAACGCTTTCAGGGATACAACTCTTTTCAAAGGGACGTTTGCTATGTATATGATTGAGTCGTCTTTTTCTGAATAATCAGTACCAGACCCTCTGAATGTTTCTGCCCCATCATTATCAAACGCTCTTGTCAGAATAGTGTCTGACAAATGATATTTGTTCTTAAACTTTTTTGGTTTCAAGGCCATCTATTATCCCTCGTTCGCTTTGTGCCAATCTACTCGTCTATCAATGAGAGTAGTGAGCTCTTTGTCTCCAATAAATACTTTAACAAGAACTTCAGGTAGCTTCATTTCAGGCATCTTGACATCAACAATTAGCTTACCTTCGCTAATGCTCTTAATCAAACCATCAGACCCCATAACGAAGGAGGAAGTATCCCCAGAGGTGGACATAGCTAAGAATCCATCTATTTTTATGTTGGAAAGCTCCATCACAGCAGATTTAATTTTATCGAAACCAGCAGCAATCGCTGTGGTGTCTAGAGAAGCCATCGCTTGAATATCAATTGCGCCTCCGCCTCCTTTGTGAGCTGAGTCGTACATTCCTTCCATCTCAGTTGATAAGCCAGAAATATCTTTTTGTGCAGCAGCTGCTTCGGCACCAAATTTACTTACAGAGTTTCCAATTGTTTTGTCCATAAGTCCACCAGCCATCGATAGAGATCCTGGCTTGTGAAGTATGTTCCACCAGGATCCAAGAGCGGTAACGAGCCCCACTATGGCTGCCGTTCCTGCTGTGATTGGACCAAATATTGTGGCCAAGGCTAATCCTATACCGATCACTACGACCTTCAGAACTTGGCCAAGTTCGTAAGCTGTGCCCATTGAGCTGGTGAGATCGGCGAATCCATCGTAGAGCAGACCTATGCCGGCAAAGAGCATATCAAAAGCACCTATTATTGGTTCAAAAACCATAAGTATTTTCATTCCCATAATCTTCAGTCTATCCATCATTGGAACTAATTTAGCTGTAGCCTCCGCCAACTCTGCTTGAACATCTGCTTGTTCTTGTTGTTTGGCAGCAAGAGCATTCCGCTCCGCCATAGACATATTCATTAATCTTTGTGCCTCGGCAACATCTTTTACGCCCATTGCTTGGGCTACATACATTTTGGTAAATTTATCCAAGGAATCAAAATTACCAACAGATGCTTGAACTTGTTGTTTGATCATGTCAATTCTCTCAGCTTCATTTGCGCTCATTAGCTCAAGTGTTGAGAGTTGTGTACCAAGAACGGCATTTAGTTTCGCTGCTGAATCTGCTGCTGTGTCAAACTGGTCAAACTTCTCGGCCATGCCCAACAAAGTACCCATCTCAAGACCTGTCGCCTTAGTCTGCGCTGCAAGCTGCTTAAATACTTTAATATTGTTTTTTCCGTATCTCGCAAGAATACCAGCAGATGCTTGAAAGTCACTAGCCATTTTCGATGTAGCGATTCCTATCTCTCTTCCCATCATAACCAATTGCGCGGTCATATCTGCAGCCATCTCTTTGGAGACATTCATTGCGCGGTGGAAGTGGTCCATCATTTTTGTTGACGTCTCAGCGCCAACACCAAGTTTCTCTAGTCTCGCAGCAGTATCTGTCAATACTTTGGTTGTTTTTAGGGCATTTGGATTGAATGCCGAAAAGTTGTTCGCCATGGCAGTTATCGCTTGGCCGTATTCTTGTATTGAGACACCAGACATCATTGTTGCCTTGTAACCCTCTTTCAGTGTTTTGTTGAACTTATCTCCAAAGCCAGTTGAACGACCAATCTCTTTTGATAAATTATCAAATTGCAGCGCTAGACGACCCATCGCTGCAAAGAGAGCAAACACAGCGGATGTTGCTATGGTGATTGCTCCAGAAAATGCTGAAACACCTCTTCCGGCAAGAGCCATTCCTCTGCCAAAAACTCCACCCATAGTATTACCAGCCTGAGTCAGCTCGCTTCCTAGAGTTGCCAAATTTTCTTTTTGGTTAAAAAGTTTTGTGAGCGACCCGCCAATGACCGGTAATTTACCAGCAAACTTTTTAAGTATATTTTCGGCACTGCCTGCTTGAGCCTCCGCATTTCGCAAGTTTTGCTCAACTTCCTTTCCGTATTTCTCTTGGGTTTTTAGTATGTCATTGACAAGCTTTTTTTGTTCCCTTATTTGATCAAGTTCGTCTTTTTTAATACCTATTTTTGTTTTTTCAAGATCTATTTCTCTTTGTTTCCTCTCTGCATCAATATTCCCCAATCCAACCATCTCTTGTTGCAATCGCCGTATATCTTCATTGATGGCCCTTAATTCATTTTTCTTGGTGACTTCTTCTGCTTGAACATTAAGCGCAGCCTGCCCAGCATCCGCCATGTCTGCTCTAAGACTATTAGCTTCGTTCAAAAGGTCATTGTATTTCTGTAATTCTCTATTGAGAGCAGCTTGGCTCTCAGCTAGTTTGGCAGCAGCACTTAGTTCTTCTGGTGTGGGCATCTATAGATCCTCATTAATACAATAAATAGTTCTCAAAAGAAAATGCTCGGCTAAAGCCGAACATCATTATCTCGAAGACTTCTTAGCTTGATCAGCTTCCTTCTTGTATTCTTCAATTGTTCTTTCTAACCACCAAGTCCGAAGACCTACGGGCAAATTATACAATTCATATAAGGACCAGCCACCATAGTGCTTTAATGTAAAGAAACACTCATAGACTTGCTCCATGTATTCATCGGTCAGGCCAAAAAAAGTCGGTTCCAAAAGGAACCACCATAACCTCCTCGTGTTCACAACTCTTACAAACAAACGTTTGTTCCATTTTAATGTCGGGAGATACTGCTCTAAAAGCGCCTCTCAAGACCTTTGCATCGCCGGCTGTCATGTTATCAATAACATGATTGACCGTCTTTGGACCATCGTAGCCGTTAAAATCCACCACAAAGCGCCTCATTTGCTTTGTAATGAGGTCATTCGTCATATCCTTGGCCTTACTCTCAGAAAGCATTTCGACCTCATCTTGGCCCGTTAACGGGCGGATACGGGCAACAATTGTTGATACTGGTAAAGTAATTGAAAATGTCCCATCTTCGTTATCTTTAACATCGTCCGGATATTCATCTCCATTGTATTCTTCATGGTCAGCAAGATCAAATTTAAACTTTGAAGTTTCTCCACAAGCTGGACATCCAACTGAGGTTTTATAATCTGCTCCGTATGCGGAAGCCCTTGCGTTAATAATGATAGCATTGCGATCACCGATATAAAGAGATCTGGCATTAATACCTGAATCTTTAATAAGATTTTGAATCAATCTGTCGATGGCCAAACCTTTTTTAAGTAGAGAACGATTCGTCAAGACATCTTCATCTTTTGCCGTCATGTACTTGATTTCAATCGAATCCTCTCCGTATAATGGATGCCCCTGTGGATATCTGCCTTTGGAGGGAAGTTGTACAAATTGTGTTGGCGTTACAAAATCCATTGGATTGGCCATTTGTGGGGCCTCTTCTGATGGAGTTGGTTTGTGACCGCCCATCATGCGGTCTTGATTGTTTCGTTTCTTCATTAATACCTCGTAGTTTAACTTCTGGAACCAGGTCCAAATCTTGTTTCAAAGTTTTGTTGACCCGGCTCTTCGTGTTCTGCCCAATCATATGTAACATCCATGGTGTACTGAACAAGATCATCTGATGCGTAATCAAGTTCACCCCAAGATATCTTTGTTATGATTGGATTAAAAAGTGTCCATTTTTCTGTAAATTTGATGTTCGCTTTGCCGTCTGTTCCCTCTGGTGCTAATTGATAGATTATGAAAGTATCTCCAAAAGAACCATAAATATTAGCAGCTTTCTCTGGGGAGCCGACTGGGACGAGAAATGCACTACCAGAAGCTTCTGATCTACTATTGGGCAACTTGGAATTGGCTCCGCTAGGAGTTACATAGCCAGTAGCCATGAGCATTTCAAATAATTGACCGGAAGTGCTTCGTTCACCCGTCTTTTCATTCGTACCCCATATCTGATTATCAACAAAAGTCATTGTAATCGGTTCCCACTTGGGAATTCCGGGATAGTTATAGCGATGATTAATCATCCTATACTCTTTACTCTCGATAGTTACAGAAGGCTTCGTAATAGTAGACAAGGAGAGCATCCAGCCACCATTACCTAATTCAACAATGAATCTAGATTTTTGTTTAGGATGGCTGCTGTCTCCCTTGAGATCTGTACCCCAAAATGTCATTTAGACTCCTTAGCTACTAGGTGTGTAACCAGCCTTGAATATTTCTGAATTACCAGATGCTGACCATTTAGCCCAGTCGTACTTGACTGTTAAAGAGATTTCGGACAAAGCATCATCTTCATAGGAAAGTTCGCCAAATCCAACTTTTGTTACGAACGGATTGTGAAGTTCCCACTGCTCAATCGTGTTACCTTCAGCATCAAGTTGTGAGATGATGAATGGTTTTAAAGCAGCAGAGGCGCCGCCTTTTGCCATGGTATATAGAGCATTAGGACCAGCAAGGTAATCTTCGTCAGCAAACCTATATCCAGCGCCATGAAGGATGTCGAGAGTTTGCTTTGCTGCATCTGGTGAAACCGGATCAACAAGCATTATTTCAAGATCATTCCAAGTTACTGAGCCAGGATATTTGAATGTGTGTCCGAGGAATTTGTGTTCCGAGTCACCAACGGTCATTTCTGGCTTAGTGACGGTCTTCGCAAACCATACAACGCCGCTTCCGTCTCCAACTCCAAGGTCGGTCCCTGCTCCTAACGATGGTGTGGCCATGTTGGCTTTTCCACCGAATTGAATCTTCCATCTAAACTTTCTTTTTGGATCGCCGTCTCCAGCTACTAAATCTGTTCCCCAAAATGCCATGATATTAATCTCCTATATATTCTTAATTAGTGGCTTAGACAAAATCCGCACCAGTCTTGGTGATAACAAAGTCAACCACGATGTACTCAATCGCACGGGCTGGCTTGATATAGATTTTGGCATACATGATATTGCGATCAATAAGATCGGCAGTTGTTGTTGAATCGTCAAGGATCAATTTGTAATCAGAAAGTCCGAATCTAGATTGAACACTAGAAAGGATTGGGTTAACCTGTGCCTTAAATCGGTTCCATGTTGATTGTACGTTCTGGTCAAACAGCAAGCTACGAGAAACTGTAGAAACAGCAGACTTCAAGTAAAGAACCAAGCGACGGACGTTGATACGATCCAACGCAGATTGGTCTGCTTGAAGAGTCTTTTGTCCAAAGATCACCACACCTTCAGCAGGGAAGGTTGCGATTGGATTGATGTTTACTTCGTATAGAGAATCTCTCTCTTTTGAATCAAGACGTTGTCTTGCTTGTACAACCCTAGGCCCACGCTGTCCACCGAGAGAACCAAGTCCACCACGATTAAATCCAGCAGGAGCAAACCAAAGTTCGGATTGAGCTTGAGATTTACCCAAAGCTCCAAGAGCCGCTACTGATGGCGGAATCCATACAAGGTTACTAGCATTCAAATTATCAGTAATTTGAACCCAAGGGTAGAACGCTGCAGCGTAAGAAGAGTTAAGGTTTCTTGTCTTCAGGCTTGATACCGCAGAATCTACAGACCCTAGTGATGCTGCATCGGTTGCACCAGCTAATCTTTCAGCAGAAGGAGTGTAATCACCTTCTAGGTCGATAAGGGCAAGAACATCTTTCCTACTCTCTGCTGTGGAAATTATTCTGTTTGTTATGACGGGCTTGCTAATTCCTGGTACGAGCAACAGGTTCGCAGGTACTAATTCAGGATCAAGAACTGAGTCCAACGCCTTGTTTAGAGTGAAGGTCATAGCATTGCTAGAATCTGCCCCATCAATCCTATCAGCTCGGAATGGCTCTTTTTCTGTAATATCTAATCCGTCAGATCCTCCGACAAGAGGAACTAAGAATTGGCGAACATTCAGATCTAAAAGGTTACCGAAAGATTTGTGTCTCGTGTATGATCCACCGTCCACCGTCGCTGAAGAAGTCGCGTAAGTTCCGGAAGTGTAAGTCACAACGTTTGAACCAGTTGCAACAATCAAGTCATCTAGAGTAAATATGAATGAATGTTCAAACGCTGAGTTTGTTGGCCCACCGCCTTCTGCATTGTATCCAGTTGGTAGTCTTCTTGTATAGTCAATATAGTCTGGATCGTTTGTTGTCGATGAGTCCGAAATCTTTGGTCGGATCCCATAGTAAGCACGATATGGATTTGGTGCTCCACCTTCGGTTCCATTGGCTCTTAGAGGAACTGATGGGAATTCAAATGAACCAGAGAATCCCAAGCCAGCTGTGGTGCCTCCTACCGCAGTACCGAAAATAGTTGTCTCACCTGCAAGGAGTTGAACTGAACCGTCGCTATATGCCAAAGGAGCTGACCCGGAACCTTTTGCAAACACACCTGCAAAGGCAGTTCCTTGTTTCCAAGGATAGACAGAGGCCGTTTGAAAGTTTGCTGACCCAGAAACTACGGCAAATGCTTTTGGTCGAACTGGGCCTTTGAAACCTGCTGGTAGCAGACCTTGCCCAGCACCATCTTTAATGAATTGCTTGATCTCAACATAAACAATGTCAGAATTATTTTTGAAATCACCGTAGGATCTATATCTTTTGTCGGTCTCGCTCCAAGTTTGATATTGGTCCCCAATTCGTTTTCCAATAAAGTCCGTAGAAGATGGGTTAAGATTCAAACCAGTATATCTTTCAACAGTTTCTCCTGCTATAGTTTTTACTGCAACAGTGAAAGTTCCAAACGCGTTAACGATTGGGTTTGATGGCTCTCGAATATCTTCAATTGCGATCATATAGTTCTTTTGGATTTCCTCTCCGACATGCAAAGACTTGAGGCGGAAGATGTCTTGTTGAACTTTTTCTTGTTGACAAACAATCCATCCAGTCATGGCCTCTTGGGCACTTTCTTTATGAGATGACCAGTTTGTGATCGAGCCATCAGTGCTGTGCAAAGGAAGTAACATCCCATAGACTGTTCCTGTAGTTCCGGAACCCAAAGAACCGTTGTCTAATAAGTTTCTAGCAAAACTCTCTCCAAGCCAATAGGTTTTTAGCTGTGCTGAATCAACGGTATCTGCGTTTACCATTTGTGGGTTTGTATTAAACACACTTCGGATATATTTTGATGAATTTCTGTTAAAGTCAAATCTATACTCTCCATCTGAGCTTCCATCCGCCTTAAAGACTTGCATTTTGAACTCTGAATTTGAGCCAACATTGGCAACCAAAGCACAAGAAGCTGTTACAGTACCTAAATCTGGGTTTGTACCACATAGTGCTAATGCTCCAGCATTTGCGTAAAATACAGCTCCTAACGACCCAGTTTGGTCTTTGTTCGTTGAACTTGAATGGATGAGAAATAAACCATATGCTGTTGAGTTAGAAGCCGTAAGGACGTTTGGTAAACCATCTAGTTTCCAACCTGCCATACCTTTGTCGGTTCCGTCATTGTTGTCTGACTGCTCACCGGCTAACCTAACTATTGTCACGGGAGACTCTTCTGATGCTAGCCATGCTTGTGCTGCATAGGATGCGTATGTTGGACCAGAGGTATTACCATCTCTCCACATGTCACCTTGAATTCCATTACCACCAGGTACTGGTAGTCCAAACACAGATACAAAGTCATCAAGGTTGCGAACTCTTACTGGCTTGTTTGCTGGTCCTTTTCTAGTGCGACCAATGATAATTGGCCCTTCGGCATCTCGTTCAGCTGGGATGAAGCTTTGGTCAATCTCGCGGATTTCAATTCCGGGTGAAAGAAAATCGAATTTTTTAGCCATTGACTGTTCTCCTTAAAAAATTATAAAATCATATTTCCTATTAAATAGTTAAAGTAAATGTGAAAGTCATTTTTAAAACTCTCTAAAATCGCCGTCGTCTGACTCCCAAGGTTTTGTGTCTCCGACGATTGTTCTTTCTCTTATGAGCTTTACTTCAACGATAGTTTGTTTTGTGACGATTTTGGGTGCCTCCTCGTTGTCTCCATCTCCCAAGAGGAACCCCAACACCTTAAGATTAATTGTGGTCTCAAAAGAACGCTCTTCTTCCCCAAGTGCAGCAACATTGTTTCCTTGGCTATAGTCTCCCTCGATGAACACTTCGTATCTGTGGTTGTTGTGGGTGGCTATTAAAGCATTGATATTACCAGTTCTTGTAGCAAATGGTGTTACGAGATCGTTCATTTGTTGTTGATATTCGGTTCTCAACCTAATAGAATATCCAACATTGAGCCAAGTTGGAATTGGTCCATAAGTTTCATCATATACAATTTTCTTGTTGCTAGTTGGGTAGTTTTGCTGTTCTGATTCTTTTTGGCTATCGATAGAAGCAAACTTTCTCGTTGTTTGTTGAGAAATCTTTCTAGAAAGAAGTCTTGGGTGCTTCTTGTATCCCCTAGGTCCGTTTATCTCTGGGAACACATGTGCTTGATAACCTCCCTTGAAGGTTGGATCTTTTGACATGGATGTTCTCTCCACCGTGATTAGTGGTAATTTCAACTTTCCAACCGAATCTCGGATGTCCTTGTCTTTAGAGTTGAATGACCTCTCTGGGGAAATCCATAATACAGGGACTTTCTTGAACCCCGTGTTGGTTGAGGTATGCAAATCAAAACCTTCATTGATAAGGTTGAAGATTGCTGTATCAATGGTCTCAATTGTAGATGGTTCTAGTATTATCTCTTTAGTTGGCATTAAATAATCCGTCTCTCGCTCTTATGCAATCGGCTGTCACTTCAAATCGTGAGTCAATCTGTCCGAATAGTTGCTTTGGCTCGTTTATCTTTACTATCTCGTAGTAAATACTTCCATAACGGACGAAGTCACCCTCTCGAACGTATAAATTCTGATCCTCGGTCAATCTGCGCTTGTGAAAGTTGACTTTTAGACCTGTTGTCTTGTCAATTCCCACACCTTCCATGAAAGATGTTTCCACCCCCAAGTATTC
>Ga0098059_1000812_pt1 | contig 16764 bp, 5 predicted proteins | sample 20_taG_FD_92580 | JGI IMG/M metagenome (GOLD analysis project Ga0098059, IMG submission 92580) | Marine viral communities from the Subarctic Pacific Ocean - 20_ETSP_OMZ_AT15318 metaG | ecosystem: Environmental > Aquatic > Marine > Oceanic | place: Subarctic Pacific Ocean | collected 2015-01-19
CGAAACTAACAGACAATATTACGCTGGAGCGCAGCAGGAGCAAACATCTTCAACATCAAGTGTTGGGCAAACTTTTACATCTACTTTTGATACTAATTTAGTTTTTGGCAGTTCTGATATTGCATCTAATGGTTATAATTTAAATAATTTTAAAATATTTACTAGTCCAAACGCACTAACATGGACTGAGTTAACACCTTCTAGCGCTATAGCTTCAACCACGGGAACAAGTAATACAGTTTCCGCAATTAATCAAAAAAATGTTACTGTTGCTGCTGCTAATACAAACGTATTGGTAGGTATGACTATTTTAAAAGCTGATGGTAGTTTTGTAGGTGTTATAGCAAGTGTTGCAGTGGGTAATCAAACGTTTACATGTGTGGACAATTTAGCAGTAGCTGTAGCAAACCTAGATGTTTTAACGTTTAAATTTGTTCAACCTTTTTCTGAATCAAATAATGTAGTAACTATAAATGCAAAATTACCAGCTAGTTCATTTATTAAAATACAATTAAACGAAGACACTGTTTGGGATAATAATGGAAGTTACTCTTATACTAGATTAGATGATATAATTAATAACTTTTTAGTTGCATATGTTGGGCATGGTAAATTAATACCAAGTGTAGAAAGAACTGATGTTATGTTTCACGCTAAACGTGGTTTACAAGAATTTAGTTATGACACTTTAAAAAGTATAAGGTCTCAAGAGCTTACGGTTCCTTTAAGTTTAACATTAACAATACCTCAAGATTATGTAAACTACACTAGACTTTCATGGGTGGATCAAATGGGTGTTCAACACACTATATATCCGGCTAATGAATTAACATTACGTCCTTACTCTACACCTACTCAAGCAGATGATGGAAGCATTGTGCAGGATAGTAATAATAGTAACACTGAACTAACTTCTAAAATTGAAGAAGCTTGGAACGTTAATAATCCTAGAGCAATTAGTGGTGCATTTTTAAATGACAATAATGTAGCTGATTTATATTGGCAAAATTATTATAACAATGCATTAGGTCAGAGATATGGACTAAACCCTGTTACAAGTCAAAAAAATGGTTGGTTTATAATAGACGAAAGAAAAGGACAGTTTGGTTTTTCTAGTGATTTAAAAGAAAAATTAATAATATTAGAATACGTGTCTGATGGTAATGCATATGATGAAGACATAAAAATACCTAAACTTGCTGAAGAAGCTTTATATGCACATATTATATATTCAATACTATCTACTAGAGTTGGTATACAAGAATATGTAGTGCAAAGGTTTAAAAGAGAAAGAAGTGCTAAGCTTAGAAATGCTAAAATAAGAATATCCAATATCAAGCTTGATGAAATAGTTCAAGTTATGAGAAACAAGTCTAAATGGCTTAAATTTTAATACATGGCGGAAATAAAGAATAGTTTTCTAAAGTCCAAGATGAATAAAGATCTGGACGATAGATTAATACCTAACGGTGAGTATAGAGATGCGCAGAACATATCTGTAGGTAAATCAGAAGATGATGATATAGGTGCTTTAGAAACTGTTAGAGGTAACGAATTAGTTCCTAGCTCAAGTAGTAATCCATCAAATTTTACACCACTGCTAACTGGTTTAGAAATAATAGGAACACATGTAGATAAAAACAATTCTCGTATATTTATATTTGCAACAAACAATACTGATAGTGTTATATATGAATACACAGAGCCAGACAACTACGTTACTTTAGTTCAAGGTAATTTTCTAAATTTTAATACTTCAAACCCTATAACAGCAACTAGTTTAATAGAAGACTTATTGTTTTTCACTGACAATGTTAATCCTCCTAGAAAAATTAACATTAAATTATCAGCTCAATTTGACAATTATTATACAAATGATTATCAAATATCCGTAGCTAAATATAGCCCGTATAAACCTATAAGTTTATTAAACAAAATAACAGTAACTGGAATTACAACACCTAACCCTATAACAAATGCATTAACTATACCAACTTCTGCTGGTGTAAAAAAAGGAATGTCTTTAGCTGTTTATAACGGTAATAATACAGTAGCTAATTTAGGTGCTGAAGCTTATTTATATGTAGAAAGTGTTTCTGGAACTACAGTTACAATGAATAAAGTTTTACCCAATTCTATAACAAGTGGTTATACTTTATATTTTCTTTCAACTAAAATGACAGGTGAAGAAATAACATATAATTTTAATGATGGAAGTGCTGCTACTTGGCCAGGTGATCCTGATTTTTTAGAATCAAGATATGCAAGGTTTAGCTATAGGTATCAGTTTGATGATGGTGAATACTCTATAATGGCACCTTTTAGTCCTATAGCTTTTATACCTAAACAAAAAGGATATATTTTAGCTGGAAACGAAGATGAAGCATATAAAAGTACTGTACTTGAATTAATGGAGAATGGTGTTCAAAATGTTGAATTAGCTATTGAGCTCCCTGATGCTATTGAAAACTTAAGTACTCTAGCGAATAGTTCGTATAAAATAATAGGTTTAGATATTTTATATAAAGAAGCTGAAAGTAGAGCTGTAAAAGTAGTTGATACTATTCCTTTAAACAGTATGATAGCTAGATCTTCTAACAATATACTAACTTATCAATATCAATCAAGTAAACCATTTAGAACACTACCTGAAAACCAGACAACTAGAGTTTTTGATAAAGTTCCTGTAACTGCGTATAGCCAAGAAACAGCTGGTAATAGAATAATATATGGTAATTTTAAAGATAAATATACACCACCAAGCTCTATAAATTATAAAGTTGGTGTAGGGCCAAAAGATACAAGTCCAGATTTTCAAAACTGGGCAGAATTTCCTAATCATTCAGTTAAACAAAATAGAAACTATCAAGTAGGTTTTATTCTTGCTGATAAATTTGGTAGACAATCATCTGTTATATTAGCTAGTGAAGATATAGAAAACACTATTACACTTAATGGTGTTAAATATGGTGGTTCAACTGTATATAGTCCATATAATAATGTATCACAAACTTCACCAAGCGTTAGGGATTGGTTTGGTGACGCTTTAAGCATTATTGTAGAGAATGAAATATTAGATCCAGAGCCTTTAGCATCAGGACATTCAGGTATGTATGCAACAGCTAGATCTACAACAATAGACGGATTTGATGCAAGTACAATTACTAATATAAATTTAGCAACAGCATCAGTGCCTGTATTAGGTGGTGCTGGTTTTCTTTACAAATTTACAGTTACAGGAAGTGTTGCTAACGTTCCTCAAGTAGGTGATTATTTACGTGGAGAATATATAGATTTTGAAGAAGTTATAAAAGTAGTAAGTTTAGCTGGTCAAGTTTATGAGGTATATACTAGAGAACCTATAAATTCAAGTATTTATGGAAGCACTGGTATTAAGTTTACTTATATTATAAATCCAAACGGTTGGTATTCATATAAAATTGTAGTTAAACAAAATGAACAAGATTATTATAATGTTTATCTTCCAGGTATTATAAAAGGATATCCTGATCAAACAGGCGTCACACCAGTTACTCTTTTTCCAAATGATGCAAACACATCTAATGTAGTTTTATTAAATGATAATATTAATAAAATACCTAGAGATCTTACAGAAGTAGGTCCTGATCAAAAGCAATATAGAAGTTCTGTTCAATTATATGGTAGAGTTGAAAACACTTTAACAGACAACACACAATTTTATCCTTTTTCTACAAACACTGGAACAATACCATTAACAGATACAGCAATTAGTATTTCAGTAGCTAATGACTCTAACATGTCTTTAGAGATTGTACCTGCTAATAACACTATTGAGCTTTATTCTAGTTTAAGTGTAGTTGGTTTAAATAGTGTTTATCAAATAGATACAAACCCTCTTATAGCTAGAATTTCTACATCTAAAGATATAGGTGTAGACTCTACTTCTACAAGCGCTATGGTTCCTCATTTAGCTATATATGAAACTGAACCTGTAGATTCTTTATTAGATATTTATTGGGAAACTTCAACCGCAGGTTTAATAGCAGATTTAAATGCAGATATATTAACTGATTTTAATGGTGCTACAGGTTTTCAACCTTATACTTGGTCACAAAATGAAGCTTTATCACCAGGTCTTACTGCTTATGTGCTTTCAGCTGATTTAGTTCCTACTGATAAAACTGGTCAAGTTTTAACCGGAACAACACTTAACAACTTTGTCAGCAGTGATAGTAGAATAAAAGTAAAAAATCAAAACTCTGGATTTCCTGTCGCAGCTGATGGTACTACAAACGGATTCAATTTTTATATAGATTCAGGGTTTACCTATAATGATAACAGTGCTGTGAATGACGTTTTTACTTTGTCTTTTACTATTACTACTAGTACTGGTATATCTTCTGGAACACTACAAATAACAGGGTCGCTACAAAATGTTGATCCAACTATAACAAATCAATCACCTAGTACTATAACAAACGACAACACAACTGTAAATTCTAATATAAGAACATTTGATGGTGTCAACGGCTCTATTATAAACAACCAAAGTCAATTACAATTTTCTATAACAAGCGTTACACCTTCTTCATCAGCGTTTACAATAACTTCTGCTGGAGTTTTAGGTCAGAGCTTAGCAAACCCGGGTACTTATAATATAGTTATAAGATTAACAGATGCAAACAGTGGTGTTGGTTCCGCTTTTGATGAGGTAACTCAAACTGTAGTTGTTCAAAATGCTGAAATCGGTTTTAAATTTTTTGCATCTGCAACAATTGGCCAAATTCCAAATGTATGTCCTATTAATAATCAACAAAATGGTGATTGTGGAAGTACGCCATACTGGAATAACGGGTCTACAAGTAACCCTAACCCAACAGGTACACCAATAGTTGGAGATGTTATAAGAACAGGACCTAACGGATCAGCATCAAACTTAGCCGCAATAAAGTATTATTCTTTTGATTGTGGTAATATTAACAATCCACCAACAGGAACAAGCAGAAGAGTATTTGAACTTGATAGCAATGGTACCGTTGTTAAAGTAGGTTACTGTGGTATTGATTTTTAAGTAATGTTGCTAAAAAATAAGTGATAATAAATTATGTCTAAGAAGCTAGAATTAAATTACTTTAACACGTTTTGGGTTAAAAAGATGACAAATGTAGTTGGTAATTCTCCTTCTACACCTGTAGCCCCATATGAAAATGTGCCAGCTGATTATACATCTACGCCGGCAACTGATTGGTATATAGAAGAATCTAGAATTAGAGGTGGTTATAATAATACTTCTGTAGATTTTGGAGTTAAAGCTTATATAGTAGAAACACATCCAGGTCAACAAAATAGAATAAACACTTTAATATATTCAGGTATATACAATTCTAGAACAGGTATTAACAATACTAATCAATTTTCTGTAGCAGAAGACATAACTAGATCTGTAGATCCAGCTAATGGTTCTATACAAAAGTTATATGCTGAAGATACAAACCTTATTATATTTCAAGAAGATAAAATTAGTAGAGCTTTAATAGATAAAGATGCTATTTACTCTGCAGAAGGAGCGGCATTAACTACATCTGGAAGACTAGTTATTGGACAAATCGTAGCTTTTAAAGGTGAATATGGTATTTCTCAAGATCCAGAAAGTTTTGCTGTATATGGTTATAGAAAATATTTTACTGATAGAAAAAGAAATGCAGTGCTTAGATTATCTACTGCTGGTGAAATTGTAGAAATATCAGGCTATGGTATGCATGATTTCTTTAGAGATAAGCTTTCAGCTGTTGATGGTCAAGGTAATTCTATAGTTGATAAAATAAGAGGTGGTTTTGATCTGCATAACAAGAACTATATATTATCAATACAAAATACTACTTCTAGTGGTGGCGATTATAATACTGTTAGTTACGATGAAGACGTCCAAGGTTGGACTAGCTTTTTTACTTATAAACCTGATTATATAAATAGTTTAAAAACAAACTTATATACATTTAAAAAAGGTTTATTATGGAAACATCACTCTGGTAATTATGGTAGTTTTTATGTTGGCGCAGGCGCAGAGTTTACTGTTCAACCTTCTAACGTTACTGTTGTATTAAATTCAAATCCATCTGTAGTAAAAAACTTTAAAACTATAAACTACGAAGGTTCACCGGGCTGGTCATTAGAATCAATGGTTGCTAGCTCATCAGACTCAACATTACCTATTGGTGCATATGCCGCAGCTACTTCTATGGCTCAATTAGAGCAACAATTATTTAGTTTAAATTTTAAGAAAAAAGAAAATAAATTTTTCGCAAACTTACAACAACAGTATTCTCAAGCTTTAACACCTGAACAAGGTGAGGTTATTTGGGGCTCTGATGTTTCAGGTATAAAAGGTTTTTGGTCTACAATTGTCATGACCATTAACAACACACAAGATAACAATGTAAAAAATGAGCTATTCGCTGTGTCTAGCAACATAGTTGAATCATCATATTAACAATATAAATTATGGGATTATTTAAAGCAATTGGCGGTGTAGTTGGTGGTTTTGCTAAAAAAGCAGCTGCTAAACGAAATCAGAGAAGATATGCTGCTGATAGAAAAAAGGCTACAGCTGAAATGGCTAGTCTTGAAAAAGGAAGACAAAAGGTAATTAATCCTTATGATAATTTTGCTAACTTGAGTTCTATGGCTAAAGACCTTAGTGGTAACTTAAGTAACCCATACGCTAGTTTAAGCGTTTCTACTGCTGCTGCTGAAATGCAGATAGAAGAAGCTGATATTGCTTTAGCAAATACTTTAGATACATTAAGAGCTACAGGTGCTGGCGCAGGTGGTGCAACTGCTTTAGCTCAAGCCGCATTACAAAGCAAAAAAGGTGTTTCAGCTAGTATAGAACAACAAGAAGTTGCTAATGAAAAAATGAGAGCTGGAGGTGAAGAAAGATTACAAGCTGCACAAACTAGAGAGCAAGTTAGAGTACAAAACGTAAATATACAAGAAGGCAGAAGAATGCAAACGGCAGATGCTCAAGGTAGAACATTTAAGTTTAACGCTCAAGAAAGAAGAGATGTTAGTAAAATGAATTACTTAAGACAAACTTATAAAGCCGCAAAACAAGGTGAATACGGATCTTCTATGCAAAAAGCAAATGCTATAGGTGATATAGCTACTAGTCTTGGTGCTGTAGGGGATGCTTTAGGTGGAGATATTGGTAAATCATTAACCGGCGGTGGCGGCGGTGGAGGAGGATTACCTTCGTCTAGTATTGATTTTGTTGGGGGTGGAAGAGCTGCACTTGATCAAGGTTTAAACAATTTAATTAAATCAAGTATGTCAGATATAAGACTTAAAGAAAATATAAAACTTATAGGCAAATCACCTTCTGGGTTGAATATATATTTATTTGAATATATAAACAAAAAGTTTGGTAAAGGAACTTATCAAGGAGTTATGTCTAATGAAGTACCACAAGAAGCAGTTTCAAAAAGTGTTGAAGGTTATGATATGGTTGATTATTCTAAACTAGACGTAGTGTTTAAACAAATATAATTATGGGACTAAAAGAACAATTAATAAAAAACAAAGAAGATAACGAAGAGGTTAAGTTTTATATCTCTGAGTACCAGTCTTCATTATCTTATAGATTAGGTGAAAATGATACTCCATCACAAGATGTTGATTGGAGTAGTTTTTTTGATCCATATATAAAGTTGTATTCAGATTTAAAACTAAAGCTTGATAATGGATCATCTGAAAGTCCTCTTAGAGATAGAAAAATGACTGAAGATATTTTACAAAGTGTTAACACTATACAACAAAGTATGGAAAATATTGCTTCTAACACAGAGGTTTGGAATAATATGGTTCAAATATCTGGTATAATGGGTGGTTTAGATATGATGGGAACACCAGTAAGTAGGTTTATAGCACTTAGCATACTAAACGATGACTTAAAAGGTAAGATAGATCTTGAAGCTGTAGATGGAAATATAAATAATTTAGCTTGGCTTATATACGATGAAAATGGTATTTTTGTAGAAAGACTTTTACTTAATAAAATTAATACATTGTCAGAAACTCAAGACATGTTTATAACTATTCCGGATACAACAAAAGAAAACCAAGAGTTTAAACAAACTAACCCTGAAATATTTGAGCAAAAACCTCAAAAAAATCCTTCAGATCCAGGTATTTTAACAGGTGGAGTTACAGAAACTTATAGAGTTAAAGATAAAAATGGTGAAGTAAAGCTAAAAGCTAAAGATCTGTCTGGTAACATGGTTCAAGATTTTTATGAAATAGACAGAGAAACTATAGGCAAAAGTTTAGCGTTTACTTTAACTATGGATAAAATATCTGCAGGTTTACTTGGTGCTTATCAAAGTTCAGATCAAGTAATAGCTTTCAATAACAATATATTGTCTGAGGTAACTAATTTTTATTTAAAACCAGGTATCGCATTGAAAGAAAATCAAAAAAATAAGTTTCAAAAAGATTATCAAAAATGGTATTTAGAAAAAGAAATAGGTAAAGAGTTTCCAAGTGGAGAACCTAGATTAAAAACACCTGAAGTTAAAAAAGAAGAAGTAGTAGAAGAAGAAGTAGTGGAAGAACAAGCAATTTAAATTTATTATATGGGACTTAGCTGTGAAGATCAGTACAAAGATAGAAGTGACCCGGGTTATGCGGAGTGTAAACGAAAAGCTGGACAAGTTCAATCAGTTGATGGTAAAGAAGTTTTTATTGAAACAGAACCAATAAAGAAATCAACTTATGACCAAGTTTTCAGCGAAGTTTTTAAAACAAAAGAAGTTAAAACAAAAGGTGGAGAATTTGAAGTAGATGTTGATTTTGATTTTAAGAAATTTAGAGAAAACGTAGACACTAGTGGTGGTATATTAAGTGATGTTTTTAATATTGCTAAAGAAGGTTTTAATTCTTTTAGTGTCGAAGCTGGATATTCTCAAGATGGTGTAGAAACAGTTACAGAAGCTAGTGGTATTTTTAAACAAGATAGAGAAGAAGGTTTTAAAACATTACAGGGATTAACTGAAGGTATACCTGGTTTTGAAGTTAAAAAAGAAAAAGGAAAAGGTGTATTTTTATCTTATACAAACGATAAAGGAGAAACTGTAAATTCTGATCAATTATATTTTGGAACCCAAGCTACTGAAGGTATTGAAGACAGTAGCAAGGTAATAAGTGATCAAAAAAATATAATTAAAAACTTTTTTGATAAAAATTTAAAAGACGTAGATTTAACAGAGTTTAAAAAAATTCAAAAGAAAAAAGCAATTGAGCAGATTAAAGCTGAAGCTGACTTTATGGATAGTGAACTTGTTGAAAATATAAATAAAAAATACCAAAGCGATAATTTATTTACAGAAAAAGAAGGTAAAGCTATATATTCTATGGGTGTAAAAATAGGTAATGAACCTAATTATATGCCTTATGAGAAAGAAATAGAAGAAGAAATAAAAAAAATAAATAATTATATTGCTCAAAACAATATTACTAGTAAAGAAAATACTCCTGAAAAAATAAGAAAAGATGCTGAAAATAGAGTAAGAAATAATTTAGCTCTAAAAGAGGTTAATGAAGAAAAAGCCTTATTTTATGCTGACACAATAAATAACAGTATTGAAGATCAAATTAAAAACACAGTAGGAAGTATAGCTGTAAAAGCTGTAACTAAAGATAAAATAGTTAAAAACGAAAGTGAAAAACAAGTATTAATAAAAGATCAAAAATTAAATAGAGAAGCTTTAGAATATCAAAGTGGAGTTTTAAATGGCACAATAGAAGCTGATCCTGTTTTAGAAGCTAGATATGAAACAACTTTAAAACTTTTAGGTATAAGCTCTGAGGCAGAAGGTTTTGTTTCAGGTATGTCTTTTGATAAATTTTTAAAAGCAGGTAGCCCTAAAAACTTAGAAGAAGTTACATTAAAAAATGGAGTTCAAACAACAAGATCTGTTTTAAAAAACCAAAAATTATTATTTGATCAATTTAAAGCTAGAGAGACAAACTACAATGAATTAATCAAGGTTGGAGATGATCTTGTTGATACCGTAGATGACGCTGATTTTGTTAACAACTTAAGTGTTAAAAATTATAATGAAGCTCAAGCTAATCTAAGAATGATTGGCTCAGGTTTTACAAGCATGTTTAAGGATATTGGTTATTTAAGTGCTAAACTTTTAAATGCTGGATCTCAATACACACCTACAGAGGGAAGTATTGGTATGTTTGAGACAAACAATGTAGATAGATTTTTAGATGCAATGTCTGTTAATTATGATAAAGAAGCATCCTTACTAACAGAAAGATATTTAAATCCTGTTCAATATAAAAATGCCTTTAAAGATCCACTTACTTTTGGTAAGTTTATGATGCAGGAAATTTCAACACAAATACCTATTTATTTAACTATGGCCGCTACAGGAAACGTAGCTCCAATAGTTATTGGTATGTCTAGTGCGGGTAGCAAATTATCTGACATGAAAGCAGATATAGCTATGGGTGAGGCTAATTATAGCTCTACTGACATGGCATTTAAATCTTTTTTATATGGTGTAGTTGAAGCAGGTCTAGGTACTGTTCCGTCTGTAGGTATAATAGGTAAAAATAAAAGTAGATTTTTAAAAGGGTTAAAAAACAAAAACGCTTCAGGGCTTTTATCTCAAGGAACTAAAAGCTATGTAAAAGAAAATTTTGCAGATGCTTTTATATGGGAACCTTTAACAGAATACGCAACAGAGTCATTAACTACTGGTTTTCAAAACTTAATTGATGGTAAACCTTTTACTGAAAATATAGATCACGCAGGTTTTTCTGGATTTTCAATGTCATTACTTATGTCTGGATCTTCTATGGCAGTTTCTACATACCAATCAAGATTTTCTAGTTTTGATCAAAGAAACTCTATTAGAAAAAAACAACAAGAATTATCTAGTTTAGGGGAGCAATATAAAAGAGCTTCTATGAAAAGCCCTAATTCTAGGCAAACTAAACTTTTAGAAGAAGAAATTAATAAAGCAAACTCATCATTAAATTCAGCTATAGAACAAAGTAATGAGGTAGTAAATAATAATTTGAGAGCAGGTCACGCTGAAGGAGTGAATCAGATACTTGCCACTCAAACTCAAATGCAGACAGATGCTCAAACTATTTTAAGTTCTACTACTTTAACTGATACTGAAAAACAACTTAAAATTGATGCTCTTCAGAATCAATATAAGCTTTTTGAAAGCATAAAACAATCATCATTAAGTAAGCAAAACATGATGAAATATAGACCTGAATTTAAATTAATGCAGGCTAATGACTCTGATAGATATAACAACCTTTTGTTAGAAGCAGAAAAATCAATTGAATCTGATAAAGTTACTCCTGAAGCTATAAAAAGAGTTGCTTATGAAATGTATTTAAAAGAAGAAATCGTTTCAAACAATAACCAAGCTTCTAAAATAAAAGATTTTAAACTTGTACAACATAATACTATTGATGATGCTATTGTTGCAATAGAAGAAAGCAGTTTGTCTGATGATGATAAATCTATGGCTATAAATAACGTTAGAAGAGGGGCTGATGGATGGGCTGATGCAAATGGTATTGCTAATGTTGTTATTGATAATCAAGTAGAAAACCAAAGAAAACATGTTGCAACTCATGAGATTGGTCATTTGGCTTTTTGGCAAATATTTAAAGACAACGAAGCTGCTTTTAAACCTATAGCAAATCAATTGCTTTCAAGCGTTAAAGACGTTAACCCTAAATTGTATAATGAGTTTGTAAATGATGTAGAAAGAGATGAAAATGGTTATTTAAAATCTCAAGAAGTTATAATGAGGTTTTTAGAGTTTGCTGCAGATGGTAAAATGGATCCAAAGAAAAACGCTTTACAAGGGTTTTTTGGAACAATACTACAAAAATCTTTTTCTAAAGAATACAACTTTGATTTTAAAGGTGAATCAGATATAACAAGTTTTGTTACTGAATTAGGTAAAAAAATAAAAGATGGTACATTAAGTAAAGCTGATATACAAGCCGCCTCTAAAAACGTTAGTATCGTTTTAGGTCAAGGTCCAGTTGATACAAAAACAGGAGATATTGTATTTTCTACTGCTCAAGTAAATGATTTAGCTGCTGACGCAAAAAAAAGTGGTAATTTAGAAAGTAAAGATTTAAAAAATCAATACGAATTAATTGCTTTAAATGCTTTAGGTTATCAACCTGGTAAAGGAACTGTTACAAGAGAGGACGCTGTTTCTTTTGTTAATCAATATCTACCTGGAATAATTAGAAGATATAATCCTGATAAAAACTTTTCAACATTTGTAGATAGTAATATAAGGCCTAAAAAACAAAAGTTTTATCAACAAGAAATAGGTGATGCAGCTCAAACAACTAGTATAGACAGTCCACAAGCACAGCAAGTTGCAGACACTACAACCGAAACAGAAACAAAAATTGATACTAAACCTATAATTGATGTAATGAATTTTGCTAAAAAAGCTGATTCATCAATTGATGTAAAACAATTTGAAAAAGATTTTACAGATGGTGTAAACAAACTAGCGCAAGAAAAAGGTATTGATATAACTAGCCCTAATTTAACATCAAAACAGTTACAAGCAATAACGCCTTACGACGTATTAGCTAAAGCAATAGGTATACCTGCAAATAAATTATCTAATCCTAAAGATAACTTATCTAAAAGTGAATCTTTAAAAGCACAAAGAATATTATTAATGGCTAAACCATTTATTAAAAATGTAGTTTTAGGCCAAGCTAATAAACAAGTACAAACTGTTGCATCAAAAAAGAAAGGTGGTAAACCTGTAAAATTAGGTGGTGAAAGTTTAGGTCTAGGCAGAAATATATTAAAAACATTTTTCAATCCGCCTAAAAGAGTTGGTAACAATCAAGTTAGAACTCCTAAAAAGTTTGAAAACAGTATTTATGAAGCCGCTATAGGCGTTAAGGATGGCAAGGTTGATCCTAATTATGTTCCAAGAGCTTCTGAGTCACAGATAATAAAAGGATTACTTAAAGGCGTTGCAGAACAAATGGCAAACCGAGGTGCTAGAAACATATTAGATACTAAAACGCAGACTAGCAATGTTGTTTCAGCTAAAGCTAATCTTGAAAGAGGTAAATCTAAATTAATGTTTAGTATAGCGCCAATACAAAAGGTTTCAAAAAAATTTAGAGATGATTTACGTGACTTTCAATCAGCTAGTGAAATTGATTTAGGAAATGAATTTAGAAAAGCAGGTTTTGAATTAAAATCTATAGATTATGTTAAATCAGATGGAACTATCGGTAGAGAAACAAGGTTTATAAAAGACAACAGCGTTGCTGGTAAAAAATTTAAAAAAGCTAGGTCTAAATGGATTAAAAGTATAGCTAGTGAATTACATCCTTCTATTTTAGAAGCAAGTTTAATTGCTGGAGGACCAAGAAGTATGTTTGGTACATTAGAAGATGTTTATAAAGCTTTAGGTGTTAAAACTAAAGCAGAAGCTATTAAACTTTTTAACCAAAAATCCCCTGTATCACCTAAAAACACAATTTATAGCAGAGGAAAAAACGCTAAAATGACTCCATCTCAATTTAAGGCTTTTACCAAAACAGATGCTTTTAAAGAAAATGAAAAATTAAAACTTCCATATTTAAAACATTTTGCTACAGTAATGCAAAATAGTATTTTAAATGATACTTCAGGCGATATAACAGCTATGTGGGCTGGTTTCATGAAAGCATCAGATAGTATGAGTTCTGGTATAATAAGAAGAAACGCTCCTATAAAATTCTTTTCTAATATAGCGGCTAGAGAAGGTAATCTTTTTGTAGAAGAACATAGTATGCCATCAAATAATGTTGCTAAATATTTATTTTATTCAGCTTTACAAGGTAAAGTAGATGCTAATTTTGGTTTTATAAAAGATAATTATTTTCAAGGACAGCTAAGAAAATTAGATGATAAAAAAATGAAAGGCACATATTTTAACTATATAGCTAAAATGCCAGCTGCTTTTTATTCTATGAATAATTTAACAACCTGGGCAAGATATAACAACCCTGATGTTAATAACAATAATGGAGGTATAGATTTTGATAGCTATCAAATGGTTGGTACAGATATTACTGTTTCTCAAGAAATGAGCAAATACAAAGAGTTAGCTCAGCAGGGTCAAGCAGTAGTTTTATCAAATATTAAAAAAGATAATGTTTTAGAAAACGGTAAACAAGCTATAGAAAACAATACTGTAGCTATGAGTGTTGCTCCAGATCCCGATGTTTTAGATACTGATATTAATCAAATGATACAAGACACTAAAGGTATTGATGCGGTTAAAAGATTTTCTGATATTGTAGCTAAAAGACGTGGTGCAAAAGTAAGAAACTTTAAATTAATATCTTCAGGTGCTCAGGATTTTCAAGGTTTAATGTATGATTTATACGGTAAAGGTAGAAAAGGTGAACAACAACAAAAATGGGTGCAAGATAATTTAGTAAAACCATATCAAAAAGGTATTGCTGATATAGATAAATATAGACAAGCTTTAAAAAACGATTATGCTACTCTTTTAAAACAAAATCCTGAAGTAGCTAAAAAGCTAAGTAAAATTATACCAGGTACTGAATTTACTTTTGATCAAGCTTTAAGAGTTAATCTTTGGACAAGAGCTGGTTTTGAAATACCTGGTTTATCAAAGCGTGATATAAAGATATTAGACGATACTGTTATAAAAGATCCTTTATTAAGCTTATTCAATGATTCAACTTTATTAATTAGTAAAAGAGATAAATGGGTTGAACCTAGTGCTTATTGGGATTCTGAAAGCTTAATATCTGATTTAAATAATTTAACAAACAAAGTCGGTAGAAAACAATATTTAGCTGAATTTATTCAAAACGCTGATGTAATATTTTCTAAAGAAAATTTAAACAAAATGGAAGTTGCGTTAGGTACTAACTGGAGAGAAGCAATGGAAGACTCATTGTATCGTATGAAAAATGGTACTAACAGACCTTCTGGTACTAATAAGTTAACTAATCAGTTTAATAATTGGGTGAACAACTCTATTGGTGCTATAATGTTTTTTAACAGAAAATCTGCATTATTACAAACTATATCTTCTGTTAACTTTTTAAACTGGTCAGATAATAACCCTTTTAAAGCTGCTTTAGCATTTGCTAACCAACCTCAATATTGGTCAGATTTTGCTACATTATGGAACTCACCTAAGCTAAAACAAAGAAGATCAGGATTAAGAAAAGATGTCAATGAAGCTGAACTTGCTAACGCTGCTAAAGGTGCCTTAAACAAGCCACAAGCAATATTAAGTTATTTACTTAAAATAGGTTTTACACCAACACAGCTAGCAGATAGTTTTGCTATTGCATCGGGTGGTGCTACGTTTTATAGAAATAGATTAAATACTTACAAAAAACAAGGTATGTCTGAAACTGATGCTGCTGACAAAGCTTTTGAAGATTTTTCTTCAACGTCAGACGTATCACAGCAATCAGCTGATCCTATGTTAATATCTCAGCAACAAGCTAGTACTTTAGGTAGATTACTTTTAGCGTTTCAAAATACACCTGCTCAGGTTACTAGAATATTTAATAAATCTGCTAGAGACTTTATTAACGGTAGAGGTGATCAAAAAACAAATGTATCTAAAATGCTTTATTATGGTGCTGTTCAAGGTATGATATTTGCTACATTACAAAATGCATTATTTGCTGCTATACCTGGGTTTGATGATGAAGATGATGAAGAAAAAAGAAAACAAACTTTAGATAAAAAAGAAGAAAGAATACTTAACAGTATGGTTGACACCATGCTTAGAGGTTCAGGTATATATGGAGCTATAGTAGCTACTATGAAAAATACTATAATGGCATACTTTAAAGAAGAGAAAAAAGATGCATTTGGTAAAGATCATAGAAACACTTTACTTGAAGCTTTAAATTTAAGTCCACCTGTAGGTTCTAAGCTTAGAAAAATTAATAATGCTATAAAAGCTAAAGACTATAATAAAGAGGTTATAAAAGAACAAGGTTGGGATGTAACGTTAAAAGGTAAAGTAAATCTTAGTCCTTCGTATCAAGTTATAGCATCACTTGCTGAAGCAATAACTAACTTACCTCTTGAAAGAGCAGTTGTAGAAATTGACGCTATTGTAGAAACATTAGACTCTAGGAACAGTACTTTTCAAAGAATAGCATTAGCCTTAGGTTATAGAACATGGGATGTTGGTACTAAAAACGAAGAAAGAGATCTTGTTAAAATAGAATCTAAAGAAGCTAAAGAAAAAGCTAGAAAGCAAAAAGTTATAGATGACAGAGCTGAAAGAAAAAGATTAAAAGAACTTGAAAAGTATAAAGGCAAAACTAAAGAAGAAATAAAACAGATGAAACGTAGAGACTCTATAGTTGATACAAATAAATCTGATCAAGTAAAATCTTTAATTAACTTAGGTTTAACTAAAAAAGAAATTAAAGAGCTTAAGTATGAAGATGATAGAGTAAATAAAATAATAGAATTAACAAATAAATAATATGGCATTTTATATGAAATCACCACCATTTAATAATGGTAAGAAAAAGTCAAGTTTTGGTGGAACACCTGATTCTACAGAAGAGCAGAAAAGAAGAGAAGAGGCTACTGATCAATTATTTAATGAAGGTAAAACTACAGAAACAAATAATAAAGCTTATAGAAAAATAAATAAAAGAGTTAGAAAAAATAAAAGAAAAGAAATTAGATCA
>Ga0098059_1000815_pt1 | contig 16757 bp, 15 predicted proteins | sample 20_taG_FD_92580 | JGI IMG/M metagenome (GOLD analysis project Ga0098059, IMG submission 92580) | Marine viral communities from the Subarctic Pacific Ocean - 20_ETSP_OMZ_AT15318 metaG | ecosystem: Environmental > Aquatic > Marine > Oceanic | place: Subarctic Pacific Ocean | collected 2015-01-19
AGAAACAATATTAACTTCCATTTTCTTTTTAGTAGTAGGACAGAAAGGACAATGAAACGCGATATTATCATTCGAGTTTATTTTACCTTTACCTAATACGGATTCTAAAAGTGTAATTACAGAGAATTTGCTCATTAATATTATATTAATATATTAGCATTGTCATTACTATAACAATGTTTCATTTCAAGATTAACTTTCATGAAAATTTAATTATAATTGAATATATCAAAAATATCTCGTAAGGTCAAGTTTTAAACCAACTTTCTGGTATACTTTTTTCTGCCCATGGAATTCCATGTTTATCACAAAAATCTCCATATGTAGTTTTTGAACCTTTACGTATTTTTGTACGAGCTGATTGAAATACAATTCTAATATCTAATTCTGGATGTTGTTTTTTAATTAGCAAATGTTTTTTACGGTCTTCTAATACCCATCTACCTTTCGTTTCTACTAATATACCATTTGGTAAAGTGAAATCAATTGTATATGTATGTTTAGTTTCGGGTTTAATATAATTTATAACCGTATCTTCATAACCATATTTAATTTTTGCTTCCGTCAATTGATCTGATACTCGGTGTTCAAATCCACTTCTATAACCATGTTTGATTGCGTTTGCACGTATCTTAGATTTACGTTTCCATGCCATAACTTATTCCTATTTTATATAAATATTTAATGATCCCAACGAACAATGAAATTTATATCAATATCATCACGTTTTTGAATAGGTTGGGCTAATTTTGAAATAGCAACTAACTGTGCTTTATCATTATATAATCCAATTGTTGTAATATATGGATTTGCAATATCCGATGTAAATATAGTTTTTCGAGTATCTCCTGGTAATGCATGTGATTGTTCTGCTATTGATAACGTTTTATTAGTCGCCGGCGTGTACGTAGAAGTTGGATTCATTGATACGTTAAATTGGTCTTTTGGAACACGAACTAATACTTCATTTTCATAAAGAGTATGAGTACCTTTATATGATATATCAAATGTATTACCAAAAGCACCAGACCCGGTATTATATTTTGGCATTGGTGATGATATTACAATTTCACCATTTCGATAAAATACATTACCAGCAATACTAGTCTGATATAAAGATCCAGATAAATAATGACGATTTGCTAACGATGTTAATTCCGTTGAACTAACAGCATAATCATATATACGTATTTCAGCAATATCAGAACTTGGTGACGTCATACTACCGGATATAAATGAACCAATTATAATATCAGATTTATTTGATAAATTACCATTTGGTAAAGAACCACTAGCATCTGATGCAATGCCATCTATAAATATTTGACAAAATGATCCAGAATTACGAACTGATATATGTTTCCAATCTGTATCAGAATTTTTATAATCTGCAAGATCTGTTTGTATATGTAACGCATTAGTTCCATTACTAGATTGAAAATGCCAAGAACCTGAATTATTATTAGATTCAAATCCAATTACAAATGGAGTACGTGAAGTATTATATGACCCTGTAATTCCTATCATCGATGATACATTAGTAATATTTTTATATAAACTATTTTTTTGATCAAAAACTGTTTTAACTTCAACACCGCCTTTAGATATTAATGGAAAATGATTTGATGTTACAGAAGGAGTAATTTTTGTCCAGAATGAAATGGTCCAATCATCTGGTTTGTTAAAACTATTAAATTTTTCCTCATGAGGGATTCTTATATGTGAGTTAATAGAATTAAACCGGTTAGATAATCCAGATGATAATGATATACCAGTGGTAGTAACTCCATTTGTAGTTATAACATTTGATTTATTTAAAATATTAGTTTGAAATTCTTTATTAAATGACATATAGAAAATATTACGACTAGAAGAAGCAAATGATGCTGAATTAATTGCGGTATCATATAAATTGCCAATACCATCATCGTATAAATTATATGAATGTCCATGAGTAAAAGTTCCAGTAACAGATCCTGGTTTAATACGTTCGCCTACTTCAAAGTACGGAGCAATTAAACATGAAGCGGATGTATATAAATTTTTTGATGCTTTAGTTATTTCTGCAGATCGTACTGGATTAGAAGGATGTTTATAATAACGATGGTTTAAACTATGCCATACAACATGTTGATTAGTAGCATCTAAAGAATTTACAGCATATCTTTCTGCAGCATGACCGACATTAATTGGTAATTTATGATATACTGCATTATGATGTACATAACCAGATGAAGTCGCAAAACCTACATCTGTTATACGATAATTTTTATATGCCTTGAATGCACGTCGTTGAAAATCGTTCGAACGGATGGGTCTAAATACTGTTGGTATAACTGGCATATCATATCATTTATTTTTTAAAAATCTAATTTTACTTTAATTAAAGCTTCACGAGTATAATTTTTTAATAACGGTTGGCTTAATTTTGCAACTGCTAATAATTCTCTTCGATCATTATATAATCCTACTGAAGTGATATATGTTTGTGGATTTGTTTTAAATGAATTAAATACTAATTGTCCTAATGAACCTGTTACATATGACGGGTTATTTGAATAATTAAATTCTGCATTTTTTGCTCTAACAAAATAATATGTTGATTTTACTTGTTCTGATGATCGAGCTTGAATACCACCTGTTTTACCAGCTGGAACTGCTCCTGCTGATGATGATAGTGCAGTAAATAATTTTGTATTATTAAAACCTTCAACAAAAGACACAGTATCTGTTTGTAAATCAATTCCGCCGGCGGATATTTTTTTATCCAATTGAGTTGCATCTAATACTGCTACACCAAATTGTGGATATAATAATCCGTAATGTACCATATTAGTTGGTTGATGAATACTAGTTCCACCATCCAATGATCCAGATACTAAATTATAAACTTGACCACTTTCTCCCAATGTTGCAGATGTTAATGAAGAATCGTCAATAATTTGTATATGATTACTACTAGAAATTGCTGCTTCATCAGTAGTAGCAGATGCGGATATATGTCGTAAAGTAACTTCAAAATTTCCAGGATCTAATTTTTCACGTATACGTGCACGATTAAAGTTTATAATATAAATTGAATCTGAATCTACGTTATTAAATGTAAACTTTTTATCTGTCGGTGATAATAATGTTTGTGCATATTGTTTATAAATTGCTCTCGATGGAGTATCATTACTTAAATCGCTACCTACTTCGGCCGATCCAGAACCTCCAAAATGTCCATATGCTAATGAAAATTGAGGATTACCATCCGAATCATTTACTTGAAAATAGTATCGTTGTTGAGTAGCTGTTAATGTCGAATCCTTTGCCATAGTAGTTAAACTTGCAACATTACCAGAAAATAATCCACGCGTCACTGTTTCAACATTGTTAGATAACACATCATCTACTTCATCAAATCGAGTATATATTTTTCCTAAACGAGATATACGACGTTCACGATCACGTTCTGCAATAATTTCATCTGCGAGATCTTCAGCCTGTTGTTGTATAGATATACGAGAAGGTCGCGGTGCTGGGATTGCACGTCTTTCCGTACGCTCTACTCTTTCTCTTGCATCAGCAATAGCTTCTTGAGCTCTTTCATTTGCTGCAGAAACAGCTTCTCTAAGTCGATTAGTTTGTTTTCTTTGTCTTCGTCTTCGACCTCTTCCAAAAAATGCCATTTATTTATCCCTTTATCTTGCGCTTTCTATTGTACCTCGTCTACGTATAGAAGCGACATTTAATTTTTTAACAGTTAAATCAATCGTAGTACGGCCACCGGTTTCATTACCAATAACTATAATAGTAGCAGTTGCATTTGCATCATATTGTTCTTTAGCAACTATTTCAAATTCTACACCAGATACTGTAACACTTTGTGCAGCTTCATTATCTCCTATAAATTGAGGAACTGTTGCAGCTGCTCCAGCTCTACCTAATCCTTGAGTTACTCTAATCTCCGCAGCATCAGAATCTGATAAAATTACTGTATATCCAAATTGTCTATTACCTCCTGCAAAATTCACTGTATCTGGTTTTATAATAGTAGTTTGATTAGCTTGTAATATTATAGCATTTTGTGCTACAGATACAACCGGAATACGTGCAGTACCTTTTGGTAATGTTACCAATTTATATTTCATCATTTGAGTTTCATCTGGTAATGCTTCTAAAATAGGCATATTTTCAATAGCTGCTCCATAAAATGCTGAACCATTAGGATGTTCTGGATTATATAAATCATAATCAATTTCATCATCTGCTAATGCAAATTGTGTAATTTTAAATTCATCACGCCCTCGCGCTAATAATTCTCTACCTTTTTTGGTAAGTATAGCATCAATTGTTATTGCGCTATTATTTAAATATCCCATATCTTATCCTACTTTTTAATAAATATGCTTATTGGTAAATTTACTGTACCTTTAATGTTCCTTGTTCATTATCTATACTCGGATCACCTTTATAAATTAATTGATTTGGATTAACAGCAAATACTTCTATTATCGGCTCAAAATTTAACTGCGGATATATCGAAGATTGATTTATTCCCGGGGCTGTAATACGACTTCCAGCATATCTTTGATTTTCTATATCAATAAATTCATCATCGCGATAACTTCCAGCTGCATTAGACCGGCTATAATATTGACCTAATGACCTACTTTCAAATGAACTAAAAAAGAAAGTTTCAACTCTATATACATTACTAAGCCGTGAATCTAATACAAACCCTTCATTTACAGAACCAGTAAAACTCCCGGTTTCAGCAATTTGTATATTAAACAAATAATTATTAGTTTGATTATACCCACCAGATACGTAACATATAGTATTTGCAGAAATTAAATTTTCTGCCATTGATATAGAAGCTTCATAATTTATATATTCTGCACTCGCAGTTGGACTTGGCTTTGGTAGTGTTATATTATATTGCGGATTTGTAATTGCCGGCTTGTTAGTTATTTTAATTTTTGCGCGCTCTAATGAATGTGGCTCAACTAATAATCCAGAAACTTCATCAATACGTTCTGGTAATAATTGTTTTATTTGATTAAATAAAGCAAAATCGAATTGACTAAATATTCTAATATATGCATTTATATCATTACGATCTGTATATTTTTTCCAATATTCATTTGCAAATGTATTTAAATTTGGATATATAGATTCAAATTCATCATTAGGATCGCCTACATAATCATCTAATTCAATATCACCAATTTGATTAAATATTTCTTTATTAATTTGGTCAGCCATTGAATAAAATAATCCTAATCGATTAGTATCTATAGGAGCACGATCGAACCTAGAACGCTCTGCAGAAGCATTTGGTGATAACCTACCTACTAATTCATTATCTTCTAATCGTATTTTTTGAGAATATGGTAAATTACCGCCTAATGAAACTCCTTGTACATAATATGTTTCTTCTACTGGCACAAAGTTACCACGTTTAGTATTAATAGGAGTATCAAAATTAGACGCAGATGCATAAGTATTATTTTTATCATTATATGGCGGAGAAAAATCTTTAATATTTTGATTTGGATGACTTGATGTTATTCGATAATTATCACTCGATAAGTCAAATGTATTTAAATCTGTACCCAATGGATAATGCCGTACTAATGTATCAAATGATGCAGTCGGGTTTAATGACGAAACATATGATGTTGGATTTGTTGTATGTAAATTAAATGCTGATTCGCCAATTTCTTCTAACCATCCTCGATATTCTTGCATTGATCCGGTAAACGAACCAGTTATTAAATCACCAGCTGTACTTTCATTATTTGTAACGGATGTTTTAGATATAAATGAAGCTGAAAGTGCAGCTTTAACTGAATATGTATCAAATCCAGATAGTACACCACCTAATCGTAATACATGAGATGTTCCGCTATCATCCGGACTTGCCCAATACGATGAATGACTTACAAATGTCGGTGTTAATTGAGTAGTTGTTTTATGTACAATTTTATCTGAAATATAATCTGATGCTTGTTGGCAACGTAATGTATATGTTGTATTTGTATTAGGTGTATTATTAACTGTATTAACCCCTATACTTATATTCCAATAATTTCCGTCAAATAGCGGTATATAATCTGTAACAGATGCCGATGCCATTCCTTCACCACCCGCGATAGCAAAATGCAACCTTCCATATTGATCACTGCCAGAATATGAACTAGAATGTTGTATTGCAATTGCCCATGATAATGTATCATCATTATCACGACTAGACATTAAATGCATATGTTGTTTAAGATCTGGCTTAAATCGTACTTCATGTGTTAATACCGGAATTTCTCCTCTATCAATACCCCATGTGCCAATACTACTCGATATCCAATTATTTGGTATTTTTAAATGAGCATCTGTATCAAATTGCATTGCATATGTAAATCTATCTTCTATTAATGTTGGAGTATCTCCTGATACCTTCGGTCCTCCATATTCGCGTATAGAAAGTAAAGTCTGCGGAATACCATATGTATTCATTAATGCTTTAATCGATCTAGAAGTACCTTTAGTTTTAAGTAAATACGGTAAATTATTAACAATACGTTGCCAAACTTCTGAAGTTATCTGTTCATCTGATTTTGAAAATAAAGATCCGGTAGATGCATACGCCCCAGAACCAGAATCGACGCCTAATTTATATTGCCATAAAGACGACGCTTGATTACCATCAACTAAATTCCATCCTAATGACTTTGCAACTTCATATAAAGTATCTTTACTTTGTGCTAATTTTGGATGTTCTTGTGGATGATATATTTTTGATAAATTATCTATATATGAATATATAATATCATAATGATGTGCAATCATATTAACAAATAATTCGTATTGAGAATTATTTGGATCTATTCGAATATGTTCTGGTATTGTTTTTACTAGAGAATTTTCATTTTCTCCATCATATAAAGATGCAGTAACATGTGCCCCATTATACCATGATGTTGCAAGTGACCCAGAAGTATGATGTAAAACATACTTACCATTAGAAATATATTTTGGCCATGGCTGTATACGATATGGTTGAGATCCAATTCTACCGCCTTCTATTTCATAATCATTCAAAGTATAAACGGATTGATCTGTAAAAAGACTTGCAGTTGGTTCATTATATAACCATCGTTCAAATCCATCAAATGATCCAATAATATTATCTTTTTTACGTGTATTTACCGTTACGTTACCTTGTAGTGATGTTGTATCAGAACCAGATGCATTATTTAATATAGCAATTCTAGAATCATAATATTCAATTAATTCTAATTTATATTTAAAGTTTGCAACACGCTCAGCTGCAGACGAAAAATGAATAAAATTATTAAACCCGGAATAATCGATATTTAATTTTTGTCCAGCAAGTGATCCAGAAAACATTAAGTCAATTACATTTTGCGATGTAGATGTATTTGCATTTAATAACGTGTTCCATGATTCAAAATTTGTTTCAGTTACAGTTCCATATGTTGTATCAATTTCAAAATTAGGTCCTCGTAACTCTATAGTATCATTATATTTTATTGCACTCGATTCTAATTCTATTGTATCATCAAATGAATCTGATAATTCATCTACTATCCATGCTGTCGATTCTTCTTCAATATCATCTGGTAATGGATCTAATAAACGTATTACTAAATCATCATCATTAAACGGTTTTTGATTGATAATTCTAAAAAGACGATTTTGGCCAAAGTTAACCGTTAACTCCATGCCGTCATTTATAGCATCTTCGAAATCTTCTAACATGTTATCAATGTCTACAACATCTTCTTCTGTTAGTTCGAATCTTAACTCACGACGATCCGGGGATACCTCTTTAAGAAATAATACTGGATCATCTTCTGTTCCTAATATACTATCATGTATATTAACTGACGTATTAAATTTACCGTGATTTATACCAAAAGATTCTAAAACTGATGCATGGTCAATTAAAACTTTATCTACATCAAATTCATATCCTTCTGATATTACGCCGCCTACAATATAATTAGAGTCATTTGGAGTAAGGTAATGTACTTCTATTGTACCATCTTTTGCTAATGGTTGAATTGTATTATTTACTGTATTTCTTGCCATCCGCCATACTCATTATAATACAACTCCGAACCTTCTGGTTCGTATGGTTGCATATATTCTAAATTAAATACTTCGTTATTTGTTGTATCAATATATCGTTGATATCTGTTTCCAGAACCATCTAAGTTTACTCCATCAGCAGAATCTCTCCATGAATAATGATTAAAATCATTCCATATTGGTTCTCCATCTTTACCATCACCTTGAAGATCGGTAATTACTCCTTCATCGATCATTACATTTAATACTGAATTGTCTTCCCATGGTTTAGCATCAGGGTTATAATCTAATCCTAACCCGTTTATTTGATCATAATATACTAATGTTTTTATTGCCGGATAAGCTCCGCCCCAACTTCCTTTAAAAGCAACTGCTCTCCATTCACCATAAATCATCATTCGTATAGATTCAATTGCATTATCATAACTTCTATTATTTAAAACAATTATATTTCCTTCATATTGTGCACGAAGTTTTTCTTGCCATATCTGTTTCTGATATACAATTTCATTATAATATCTTCCGGATGTACTTCTTAAATTTCTTATATGATCACCCGGATCTCTTACAAATGGAAAGGCTGGTCTATAACCACTTTTAAATCTAATAACATTACTGTATTCTTCAGACCTATCATCTAACGAATATAAATTATTATATATAAAATCATCTATATTTGTCTGAACACGTATCGCATCATATGTCAATCCACGCTCAACTAACATAACTTCTAATGTTTCATAATTAGGAATTAATGCTAGTTCTATTTCCGCAGATTGAAATGCAATTTCTATATCTTCTTTTAACATCATATCATGATAATCACCAGATATTTTTACATTGGAAATAAATTCATCTTCTATAAGTTCTGTATCATCAGATTCTACGAAATAATCAAATGCAGAATCAAGGTTACCAGATTCTATATTTTGTTCTAATTTATATTCACGATATTTTGAACGATTTATCATTAGTTAACAACCTTAAAATAAAAATCATCAAATGTTTGTACATCATCTCCGGCATCTCTTTCTATTTTCAATTGTATTTTATAATACCGTTCTGGCATGAATGAATCCATTCTCAATTTAAAGAAACTACCATTTGAATCACAATCAATTTTAGTACCGGTAGTATCATACGCAATAATAGTTTCATTTGTAACCGAATCTAATATACTATAATATGATGATACTGGTAATCTTTCACCAGTTAAATAAAATGATGATGTGGCATAAGTACGTGATGGAAATTCTGGACGAACTCCTATTCTAAATTTTACAATTTCTGATGTTCTATATTCTGATTTAATATTTTTAAAATATGGTATATATGAATCTGCGGATATTTCCGCGGAACCCGTATCGGCAAATGTAACATTATCCCATACTACTTCCAACCTAGGAACAAATATTGTATGTGACTCACGTCCAAAGAATTTAATTGAACCTCTTATTTCTCCATCTACTTCATCTGCATAAGGTCTTTTAATAATAAACCCATTATTAGTAATATTACCTTTAACCCAATTATCTACAATATCAGTAACATTCATTCGGATATCAGGTACTTGATTATTAAATGATTGCGAAGCTTCATACGTAGTACCGGTTATAAATGTAGCGCCGCCATTTACTTCTGCTCTAGCTGGTTGATCATTCGCTGTATTCCATGTAGTAGTATCCTTTTTATTGCGATATAACCATGATGCGCCGTTTGTAGTCTCTGGTATATCACTTGCATGTCCTTGCCCATTTGTCCATGATTGAGATACTGGAAATGCTTTTAAATTGTATTTTTGTAATAAATCGGAAGCATCTGATGATCTTAAAGATAAATAAACCGATGCGGAATTTGTAGAATTTCCTAAGGCTGGCATTTTTCCAGAGTTTATTGCAGTTGTAAGTGTATCGATTTCTGATCCGAAATCTATTAAAAATCGAGTATTAAATGTTTGTGATCTATATCTACCATCTACTATTGAACCGGATTGGTTTTTAGTAAGTTCTAAAATCGGATCATTTCCGGCATTTCGATTCGGAAATCGTTCATATAAAGTTGTATCTCGTTCTGCGTAAAATATTCTATACATTTAATTCCTTTAAGGTTTAACAACTTTCCCACGAATATCATTATTTGGATATTTTATTTCAAAAACACATGGATCTAATGATGGATATAATATACTATTCTTAGTTGCACCTTCTATATCATATTTATTACTTGAATATGACCCACCTGCTTTATTATAAAAATCGAAATTAGTAACAGACTGTACTCCGTCAACTGAATCTAATGATGTGACTAAATTTGCTATATTAATTGCTGCATTAATTTGCATACGATCATTATGTAATAACATTTTTAATTTTGCAATACATGCTAATAATACTTCATTACTATTATAATTTGGACGTGTTATAATTTCAAATTCAATTGCTAGATTTATTACAAAGGCAGATTTTATATTTATAGCATCGGTCAACATACGATATTGTGATATATAAGTTCTTATATTCTCTTTTAATGCTTGATTACAATCTATAAATTGACCTTCTGCGTTTTGTGCCAATAAATATAAATTTAATGCATATGGATTTGATATCGTATCTGCTGGATATGTAATATCTGCGGTATTAATTTGAGTATCGCCTACTATATAAGCTTTAGCTACAGAACCATATCGTGAAGGCATAGAATATATTCTAGCTATATAATCTTCACGTGTAATTGCTCTATTCTGAGCTGCAAAAGCTGCCATGGCATTTTGTTTAATATTTTCTAAATTTTGTTTTAATTTGCCACCGGTTGCTGGTTCTGGATTGGTTGCTGCTATAGATGTTTTAGAGTCCGTTAAATTTACATTTGCAATTTCATTTACATACGTAATATTATTTATTTTTGTTATTGAGTTAATACCGACGTTATCAGATAACGACCCTCCTATAGAATATCGTACAGTTAATGTTGTATTCGAAGGAGCTATTCCATATGTACTAGTATATAAAAAATTTGATGGATCGATTGAATCTGTTGTAGTACGTTTTAAATATTCTAAACCTGATCCGACATTTTTCGGATTTGGAATAATTTCTTCATCATGCTCTACAGATAAACCTGAACCAAATTGTAACTCTAATTGATTATCATCTCGTAATCTAGTTACATACCGTCTAGGCGTCTTTCGTAATTTTAATATATATGGAACGGTAGATCTATATGCAGAAAGTTCTGGGTCATTAAAAGGTATATTTGCAATATCTTCAAAAATAGTATCTTGGGCTAAATAATCAACTTCATTCCATTTATTACCAGCCGAATCAGTTACATCAATAATATTAATGATATTAGTATCAGGTAACACTATTTTATCATACGTTTTTGGATCGTTAAATGTAAATGATAAAGATTTTATTTCACCTGATTCAATTTCAACTTGTTTCTTTAATAAATATCTTGCAACATTTCCAGATGTATCAATTTCATATACTGATATATCAGGATCATCATTAAAATCTACAGGTGTAATAGATCTAAATTTAATTCCTTCTTCACTTTCTAATTCTATATTTGAACCGATTGATAAAGCGTAATTCATATCTGGACGAGCACCGCCTCCGGAACCAGATGCGATTACCAATTGAAAGATATCTAAATTAGTTTTGGCCGGCGAATTTAATTTTGGCTTATATCCAAATAATTGTGATAACGCTAATATATTTGAATTTTCTTGAGCAGATGATAATAAAGATTCACGGAATTGTGTATCTGTGTAATATGATAATACATCACCAACATATGAAGCCATCTCTATAAACATCATTCCGGGCGAAGATTCGTTAAAATCTTGGTATGTATCTGGAAAATAATTTTTTGCAAAGTTTATTAAATTTTGTCTAAATTGCGCGAAATCTTTATTTAAATATTATACATCTTTTTTAATTAAGTTACTCATAAATTAACCCTTCCTTAATATCCGTTACTAATTTGACGTAACTCTAATGTTGCATCCGACTCTATATTAGATACTTGTAAATTATTTTCTGATGCTATAATATTTATGACTAAATTTGCACCAATATTAGTAATTTGAAAATGTATTGCAATTGTTAATTGGTGCATATCATTACTAGTTGATATTTTTATATCATTTACTGTTATATATGGCAACCAAACGTTTATATCTTTTGTAATCGTCTTTTTAAGTAATGATCTAACATCCTCGGTATTATTTTCAAAAAGTGTATCATAAATATTAGTTCCAAAATTAGGTTGCATTAAACGTTCACCTTTACGTGTTAATAACAAGTTTTTTAAATTTGATATAACCTGTTCTTGTGTAGTATATGTAGATCCAAATACAGAATTTCCTGATATACTACCCGAAGCGTAATGTGATGAATCTTTACGTGCATTACTTCCCATATTAAATGGTAATGAAATACCAATTGCTATATCAGGTGTTTCATTGACAGGTTGATATTTGTATACAGGTCTTGACATTATCTATTTGTTCTCTTTTTGTCAATTGCTTTCATTAAAGCAGAATAATCTTTAGTCATAGCATTTACAGTAGCTACTACAGCTTCATTTTGCATATTAACTGCTTCACCATTAATACCAGTAGTAGGTGCCACCGGTGGATTAGTAGGCATGCCAAACGCATCCGCCATTTCAGATTTAAAATTCATTGTACTCCAATCTGATTGTTCCACAGTTGCTGGAGTGTTAGCAGTTTCATTTAATAAATCATTTAACATCGAATTTTTTGTAAACTGCTTATTAGCTCTTGGACGATTAGGCATGGGATCCTCAGTGATATGTGATAAATTCATGCCATGTTCAATAACTTGTTTGTGATTAGATTTTTGTTCAGTTAGCACTTCGCGTACAGCGCCTTGAACTTCCTCTCTAATAATTTTTCGTAATAACTTTATAAACGATTTTGAGCCCATAGTATTATCCTTTTTAATAAATATGTTACATTAATAAATTAGTCGAATTGACTAGTACGTTTTTGGTATTCTTCTGCATCATATAATGTAATTTCACGATTAGCTTGTGCAATGGATTTTTGCGCCGCAGATCTAACTTCAGATTGGAGTTGTTTAATATCTACACCTCTATCTTTCGATTCATCTTTAATTCGTTTTGAAAGAAATGGAATATTCCATGTAGGTATAGTAGTCCCAAATGGTGTAAAAATTGATTTACCAAGAGTCCAATTAATATAGATAGCTTTAGCTAAAGCATCACATAAAAATTTTTTATCTTGTTTTTTAATACGTACAATATCGTATAATGGCTGTGTACCTTTAAGCGGCGGAGGCGCAATACCAGTAAATAATCCTGCAGATATAGGCGACATACCATTTGCATTTTGTTTAGCAAATGTATTAACAGCATCTTCAATGCCTTTTACTTTACCATATATACGTGCTGAATTATATGCACGCATTGCAGGAATGATACCGGTAGCCGCACCTAATGTGGGAGGAATAATAGTTAATGAGAATTTAGCCAGTACAATACCTAATTTTAGACCATTTAATGGACTATTATTATCTATTATTCCTTGAAGCTCAGCAGAAAGCCATGATGGTTTATTCATTATTGTTTCATTAATTTTATTTCTGTTAATATTTTTACAAAGTCTGCAATGTTTATAGGTGGTCCAGAAGGTCCAACACCGGTAGGATGTGTCATTTTAGTTATAGCAGTTACTAAAGCTTCTAATTGAGTTACTAAATTATCTACATCAACTGACCAATTAGGCGTAGCTAACTTAATATCTTTTTTAGATACTAACACTAACTCATCTTCTCGGGCATTGAATATTAATCGATTAGATGAAATAATTACTTGAGGATTTGTATATGATGTTAAAGGTTTAGTCTGTAATCCTATTTTACGTTGTGCCAATTTTAAATTATTTATTTTTTGAGTTGATGATAAATAAATTAAACTAGAATCTTTATCCGGATTTTCGATTGTAAAATATCCAGATTTTTTTACGCCGTCTAAACCACATGTTAATGCAACAAATGGATCTCCTGTTGTAGTACCTTGCCATATTGGTTTTTGAGAATATGGAGATAAGTTACGATGAGTACTAGAAAATCGTAATACAGAACCAAATCGATCTTGTAAAATTGTATCACCTTGATATGGTTGTATTGTAACAATGTCGCGTGATTCAAAGGATAACTGTTCCGGAACTTTTACTTTTTTTGCAGTAGTTATTCCAGTAGACATATAATCTTTAATATCAACACGCGTATTTTGTATAAATGGCATTATATTATTATTTACCTGGCCGTGTATACTTACCGCTGGCATGTAATAATATTGCTCCGTTTTTGAATCTTCTGTAATTCCGGAAATGGCACTGAATACAATAACTTGCTCACCATATAATGGCACGTTAATAAAATTTGCATTAGCTGGAATAGCTGTTATTGTACTTGAAAATGAAGTACGTTGAGCTAGCAATTGTACACGTATTGCCCCAGGAGCTAATTCTATATTTTGGTCATTTGTATATTGATCAAATTGAGTTGGATTGGAGGTCTGTACTACCTGGCCTATCTGTAGATTGACGTTGCTTGCCATCTATCTCCTTACTTTCTGCTTGTATTTTTTTAACTTCGGATTCTGCTTCATCTAGTAATCGTCGACGTTCATCATCAGATAACCCAAATTCATTATCTTCCGATTCTTTATTACTTGCTGAAACTAATCGTTGTACTACAGCTGCTAATTTTACTAAGGCATCATCATTTTTAACAGATACTTCGAGATAATCTTTTATCATAGGAACTAAAACAGTAGCATCACCGGTGTTTTTAATTAATGGTTGTAATTCTTTAATTAATCCATCAATTTGTCTAGATTTCTTTTTTGAATTATGATATATATCACGCATCAAATCAGAAAAATTTGTTCCTTGAAATAATTCAAATTCTGCACTCATGATAATCCTTTTATATAAATATAAGAATTAAGGATTTGTGTTAACTATATGGCCAGTCTTAGAATATACAGAATACATTTTTGAATAATCGCGTTTCATTACATTTAAAACTTTAGTTATATTTTGAGTTTTAAGTCCAGTACGTTCACGTATTAAAATATATAATGCTTTTTTATTAAAATTTTCTATATTATCTCGTATACGAAATATTTCTAGAATAGTATCTGCTACCATAATATCTCGTTTATTATAAAAAATTGTATTCATATGAGTATCATACCATTTAACCCATAAATCTGTAAAATCTCTTAATGATTCTTGATGATCGGATAAAGATACTTCTGCATATATATTTCTATTATTATCAATCTCTGTAGTATCGGTTCTAGATTTTAATTTAGCGTAATTGGCGTTATTTTGTATAATAAGATAATTTTTTGCTACGATTGAAAAATATGAAAATGCCTTTCCTTTACCTTCTTGGTATTTACCAATTTTTTCGGTCAAAAATGCAACCACTTCGGCCTTTACATCTTCATATGGTACATCAAAATATGAAAATCGGAAAGTATGATATATATTTTCTACTAATTTATTGAAAGGATAGTTAATATGTTCTTTAAAAACTTTATTTCGTTTATTCTGTTTCGGCTCATTATTATATGCAACAATAGCCTTATCAGTCATGTATGTAAAATACATATTTTTAGTCGGTTTCCGGCCTCTACGTTTCCTAGGGCCATTTGTTTCGATATCAGATAATTCTTCTTCTAACCATTTATAAAATTGATCTACTGGTCCTAACTCTTCCATTAAAATCCTTTGTTAAGTTCATCAACCATATCACGTAATTCAGTAAATATAAATCCTGTTTCATCATCTGCTTCAAATGAGCCAAGGCGATCGAGTTGTTTTAATTTAGAATTAGATTCATTCATACGTGATTTCAATGTATTGAAAAATTGATAATATTCTGTATTAGAATTTTCTAACTCATCTATATATTCTTCTAATGCTTCCTGCTTACGCATTTGATTAAAATTTATTAACACTGAAGCGGTTAATATTACTGATAATATTATGATTGTTGTTATCATTATTTATCTCCGAATAAATCATCAAACATTTTGGTTGCATTAATTTGCGTTTGAGGACTAGTTATTTTTCTTTTAGGGGCATTAGATGTAATTGGTTTATTATTGTTCCAACGTTCATATTCTATTCTCGCGGCCATTGAATCAGCTTGATGCATCACATATCCTAGATTAGTTTTTAATTTAGCATCAGATGATCTAGATATGAAATATGGTTTATTTGAATCATCATATAATCCATCTGTCAATTTAATACCTAACATTTCATTCCATGATATTTCTATTCCGTAATGCTGTAATAACCAAATAGATAAATCATTTACTAATGTAAATGGATTATTAGGATTAATCTTATATTCTTTACCTTGATTCTTTCTATGCCATTCAGAATCATTTATTTGATATATCTCATTACCATCTCCTGGAAATCCCATTTTACCGATATCATGATTTAATGCAGTAAACATAAGTTCTTCATGAGTGTAACCAGACATATCACCTTCCATTTTAGTCCATAATGTATGAACTTCTTTTGCACATTTAATTACACGTAATACATGTTCTACATATCCTCCAGGAAAAGCATTATGAAA
>Ga0098059_1000816_pt1 | contig 16748 bp, 19 predicted proteins | sample 20_taG_FD_92580 | JGI IMG/M metagenome (GOLD analysis project Ga0098059, IMG submission 92580) | Marine viral communities from the Subarctic Pacific Ocean - 20_ETSP_OMZ_AT15318 metaG | ecosystem: Environmental > Aquatic > Marine > Oceanic | place: Subarctic Pacific Ocean | collected 2015-01-19
AGGTGCGATAGCGATTATCTGTCGAGACTAGCAGTCCTGTCGTTATACTTCGGATTATGCTTGCGAGCAGTTTCATTGAACTCGTCAACATCCGTCATGTGGACTAATATGTTAATGATCTCTCGTTCTGCTTCAAGACGTTCGGTCAACTCTTTAACCATGTCCTTAAGCCTTGAGTCTGTGCGACTCTCTAATTGATTACCGTGTTTATATGAGCGCTCTAATAGAGTCTCACATACTTCGGTAACATGTCTACCATCTTTAATACGCAGATCATCTACTTGTGCTTGAAGCTCTGTGTGCCATCTAAATAGTTTATCAAACTGTGTGTTTTGATCACTCGTTCTGCTTCGAGACGTTATAATAGAGTTTAAGTGTTCATCTTTAAGGTATCTGTGTTTACCATAAAGAGTGGAGACATCATCGTCAATTTTACGTAACCATTTTTTAACACCGATGGTCATGTAGATTAAATAAGCGGTGATTAACATAATGCAAAATATTGCACAAACTAATTGAATTTCCATAATACAAGTTTTTTATGGGTTAATAAATAATTGTTAAAAGTAAGCAGTTTCAACACTTGCTTAGGTGCGCGGTGATAGCGATTACTTCTTGCTAGCCGCGAGTGCTTCTACAATACGAGTGTAATACTCTTTCTTGTAACAACCAGGATTTGCGTGGTTGTAAGCATCGGATAAGAACTCCTCAGTGTCTGCACACTCGGTAAATTCTACAACGAATGCATCAAGCGTTGCATGCATAGGGAAGAGTATTTTGCAATAAGGTAATACCTTATTCATCTTCGAGATGCGTGTTGCACGTCGCTGATAAGCATCGTACTCAGGTGATCCCTTCGTAGGCACGGTGTTGGTCTTCTTCTTGACCGTGTCATTGTATTCAGTAGATTCGAATACTTTAACACTTACACCGAACTCGCTTTTGATGTGGGAAGCATATTGCTTTTCGTCCACAACACCGTCTTCATCTTTGAAGAGCTTACGTGCTCGAGATTTACGGCTGGCAGCAATGTTCTTTGCTTTACCGTTGTTGTCACTTGCCTCTAGGGCTCTTAACGTGCGTAGGTCCGCCGACATAGAATTACTCATACATATGTATTTAAGTAATTAAACATAAACTCCGTGGCTCAGGTGCACGTCCCCATAACTCAGCTGTAACATACTGTTAACCAACTGATTGTGTTATAATTAAATATAATAAAATTAATTAAATAATTATAATATTTTAAAATTATATTAATATTTATATATAAATTATTAAAAATAGTTATTTGAAATTTTCGAAAATTAATATTTATTAAATTTTGCATTTCAGATTTTCAATTTTTATATTAAAATATATTTTTAAAAATCGCGCAATAACCCCATATTACTATTTGAGCTAATATTTTTTATACTTATCAACAAAGTTTTTTTAAATGGGCAAGTATTATATATTCTATTAATATATAGTATACAATATAAAAGTATACTTAAGACGCGTGCGCGCGCGAGGCGTTGGTAACCAGAGGGGACATATTACCGAATATTATCTATCTTTGAATTATATGAATGAAGACACAAACAAAATAGCAGAGTACTTAGGGCGGATCATAGCTATACTAACGTGCATGCAAGACAAATATCCTAGTTTTACTCATTTATTTTCTTTTAATATCTTTATGGAAGGAGACAGTATGGTTTCGGCCGCTCACATGTCGGAAGATCTATCCGATGAGGAACTCCAAGACCTACAGGATAACGTAAACAACCTATTTTTACAAAAAAATCCCTCCGGGATTGAGTTTAGCAAGGAGTTAGAGGAAATTCTAAGAAAGCTTGAGATAGATTTAGATAATGAAGGCCCAAGATACAATTAAACGAGATAAATTCCTATGGAAGGCAGATAGAGACAACTACCTGAAGTGGTTTCCTCGCTTAAAAAAAGTATTAGCCTATCAAAAGGGGGTCAGAGTATCCGACATAGAATTATTGCTATTTATATACGATATTAGTTTCTTCTCACTGGGGGACATATTAGACAACGGTATAGTATCTACGCCTCAAACTTTAAAACAACACATCCAGCGGCTTAAAACAGCCCAATTATTAAGTGTTTACGAGAATGCTTCACCCCACAGGGGAATATGCACTAAATATCGCATCTCCCAAACGGGTAAATTTCTTGTTACTCGACTATATCGTATTTTATCTGGCAAGGAGGGTTGGCCCGCAGAATAATTTTTATTATATTTGTGCAATAATATTTAAAAGAATACAAAAATGAGTTATAAAAATAGATACGAAACCCCCAGGGGCAGATTCTGCGAAGGCAGAAAAATACTAGCGGTGGATACAAACTCAGTGCCCGATAATGAAATTATGACCACTGAACTTAAAGCAGTAAAAATTTACGGGTCTAAAGGGGCTGAATATGGAAAACTAATATCAGCTACTATAGTATCGGGAAATGATACAGCGGATGACGTATCATTAGCAATTTTCAATAGTGACGTAGGATCCTTAGCGGGTACAATGAACGCGGCTTTTGATATAGATGATGGTACCGGGGCTATAGCGTTTTATGGGTTAGTCAATTTCCCTGCAGCAAATTATTCCCCTGCTGATGTTATAACAGGACATAGACGATGTACAGTAAGTGAAGCAAATATCGCCGCTGGTGGTGCTACTGTGCAGTCTGCAGTAGGTACTGTAATAAATTTTGATAATAATTATGATAGCCTTGACTCAGGCGTAAGAGTCGAACTTGAAGATTATGGTGCTGTTTGGGTTCAGCTTATTAATACATCAGGGGACGCTATAGATCCTTCTACAGCAGCCGACTATACTATTATTTTGAACTTTGAAATTTAAGAATTAAGAGATGGCAAGCATAAGTACAGACATATCTTCAGAACTGGATATTACCGCTCGGCGGGGAGATACTTTTATTATGGAGCTATCTGTAATAGACCCAGCTGGGAACGGGACACATACATTACCTATGGCAGCGGTCATAGTTCAATATGCTAATACAACCGGAACAGTAGATGTTGGTGATGCCCATAAAACCAGATATGGGTGTAAAATGTCTATAGCTGATGCAACTACAAATAATGAAGTGCTAAGTATATATTCCCCTAATTATGGTGATAATACATGGGCTGAGGGAGATAACATTGCGCCTACCGCTACTGTTGCAGGTCAATGGTATGGGCAATCACTAGCAGATGGAGGTATTGACCTTTCTGCTTGTGTAGCAACTTCTACTGGTAAGATAAAAATAAAAGTACCAGCATCATATATGTCAATGGAGCCTGGAGTATATAGATATGACTTTCAAGTAAGATATAAGTTATATGCAGGCTTAGATGCTGAAATTACTACTTGGCTACACGGTACATTTACTGTTAATGCAGATATAACAACAGGAACAGCGTAATATGCCTACAATAACCCCAAGTGTAGCAGATAAAACAATAAATATAGAGGTAACACCGGCTCATGCTATAACACCATCTACTTCTAATTCTACATCTATACAACCTAGTCCAGATGCAACAGCTGAGATTACTCCTAGTAGTACTTCTTTTACTCCGGATATAAGTGCTGCTTCGGCGGCAACAACAATAGGCGGTATTACTGTACAACCGGATATAAATGTAAATGTAGGTGTAGCAACAATGACATCTACTCCCTTCGTACTTAATAGCTTCGAATATACATTTGATGATTTTGTTATAACAAATCCTGATAATTATTCCCAAGGAGATATAGTATTTTTTACAACAGGAGATAATGCTTATGATTCTGACTTAGGACAGATAAATACATCTACATTAAATTTAGGTGCATATAATAATTTATGGCTGTTTATAAGCTATACAGGTGGCAACCTAGTATTAATGCAGAAAGGATATTTTGATTTTACGTCGGAATCTGCTAACTTCGGCACTTGGGAAGCGGGAAGGACTATATATTTGAACGCTAGCGGTCAATTAGATATTACTCCTTCAACGACTTCAGGACATTGGGTAAAAAGTTTAGGGTATTGTATTCCTAATAAAGAAAATAAATATAGAGTCTGGTTTGAAGCAGATACAACATACTTAAAAATAGCATAAAATGGCAAATTTTCCAAAAGCATTAGATGCTGGTACTACTCCAGCAGGTGTATTTGATATACATCAGGCAGCAGGGGCTGCAGCGGCAACAGAGTGGACTACTCCGTCTCCATCAGATCATATAGATGTTTATACTTTTTCTGAGGGGGCTGCAGGGGCTGGTGAAACAGCATTTGCATTAGTAATTATAAAAAACACGGGGGCAAATAACTCTTCTATTACTTTTGCTGGGTCAGACGCTGTATCAATTACAGCAAATGGTACCGGAGCCGATTATATATCAGTAGCAAACTCAGGATTTTCATTAGTAGCAAGTGATGCCGATGCCACAGTAAATAGTGTGCCAGTAATGGTGCCTCATGCTACTTTTAATGCAGATGGTTCATTTACTGGTTTAACAGGAGGTGATACGGTTGTTCCTATAGGTTATATACCAGTTACAGCAGCTACAGGTTCAACAATAGAAGTTGTATCAGGTGGCGTTAGTGATTTTGCGGCCGGAACTGCTTCTTTAAATGCCGCCTATAAATATATACCCGTTTATACTCCGGCTAGTTTAGAAGGTAAAGTACTTAATGTAGATGCTTCCGGTACTCCGCACTATTGTGCCGTACTAGTAAAATTTGATAAAGAAGTCGCTACTAATATAACCCCTCAGAATGGTATACATTTAGAAATTTCATTACAAGGGGGCACAACAATAGCTATAACATTAATAGGGGAAATTGTAACAAATGGGGCAATATCATTACAACATGGTTTAGCTGGTATTCCCTCGGGCGGTGTAGCTCCTTTTGAATTAAAAGGGAATGTTACTGCTACAGAGCAAGTAGGGAGTCCAGCTTTAGGTGATATTGATCTATCTAGTGATTTTCCTAATGTGTCGGGCGGAGTTCCTTTACCTAGGCTCCCTTTTGGTTTCAGTCATTTTGATGATGATGTTAGTTATTATATAAGGCTGTTTAATACAGGTACTGGTCCTGTCTTTCTTCAGCCAAATCTTCATCATATTTATATGAGTCCCTCTAACAGTATAAGTACGGGGGTCACGGGTGGTAATACATATGATTATTGGAATTCAAGTACCACTATAGTGAATGTAGGTGACTCTTATTGGTCTCTTGATGCAGATATTGCTGATGAAATAGTAGAGGACGGACCTGCATCAGGTATTCCTCTACAACAGGTGGATGGAGCGGCTACAATAGGTGTAGAATTGTCAACATCAGGCGAAATATGGACTAGGCTATATCAAGGGCTAGATACGATGGATGCGCAGGCAATGAATACGCCTATAAGTTATAATGAAACTTTGAGTGCAACTCACTATCAAGCGTCGGCTCCATACCTTTCACATATAGCGTCGGGACAAACTTTTCATAAACCTATGCTTGGTAGACTGTCATGGAGGTACCAGAAATATGATTCAGGAACTTCAGATATTCCTAACCCTATATATACTACCGCGGTTATCGTATCTGGTGCTAGCTATTATCCTTGGACTATAGGTCAAGAAACATATGCAAAACATGCTATTGCTTCTGCGTCTGCGTTTTATGATAATCACCGAGTCGCTGCTTACGATTTAACAACTGCATTTGGTAGTCCCACTGGAGAGACCGAGGTCAAACAAGCAAGGGTAATAAATAAAGTAGACTCTGCTTTAACTGATCAAGGGCATAGTACTTTTATAATGCCTGCGGATGGTAGTGGTAAAGCGATGTTTAGAAAGGGTACTTTCTGGGATAAACAGGGTGACCCTGCAGGGGGCGATTATTATTTGGGGGAAATTCAAGAAAGATTTTTTACTATACCTATGCAATGGAACTGTTTAAATACAAGTCCAGATACTAATATGGATAATATCACGGCATCAACTGATTTCTTTTCATATTATTTTGCTTTCGATCAGACGAATGGGACAACAAGAGATTCCAGTAGTAATATCACTGGAACTTTAGAGTTTTCAAATAATATTGCGTATTCAAGAGTAAGCTCTCATACTGCATCTCCGGTAGCTGCGGATAATATTATTAGTGAAACTACTATTTTGCAATCAGGTAATACTGATGATCTTACAGGTGATGTAATACCTGCAGGTTCTAAAACAAAAACCATTTATGGTAAATGTAAATTTTATCCGGCTAAGCAAGTAGCATATTCTTGGAAGGACGCTAGCCACTTTACTAGTGGTAGTAGCTCCCAATCATTTTTAGACTTCTTTGGTAGAGTAGTAGTAAAAGATACTTTTATTATAAAAGGAGGATTTGATGCAGTAGCTAATCTAACTGACGAGGCCGGCGGTAATGTTTTTTTAGAAGATAGTACTACATGGAGGCAATTAAAATATGCTGGTATGTATTGGCCTGCAGACCCTACTATACTTTTATGCGGTACAGACGCTAATTCTCTTAATTATGCATTTACCGCAAAAGACACTGCCGGTACAGGTGAAACAAATAAGAGAAATGCTTCTTTAGAAAGAGTGGGAATGGATAGTGTAGGTACTAACTTACAATGGTTTGATTCTGTATTAAACGGAGGTAGCAATGAAGCTGCTGCTGCAGATGAAATTGGGGGGGCAGATTGTATAGCAAATGCAGAAAATTCTTTTGGAGTCACAGGTATTCCTATGCTAGATATAGCCTCATCTAATATTGGTAACTCTACTGACTCTAGTAAGTATTCTGGAGGGGATTTGGGTTACTTAGATAAGAAACTCAATGGAACTAATGTGATTAGGGCTAATAATTTCTTCAGAAACACAGGTGCTGACGCTTCCGGGGGAGTACATATGGACTGGTCACCAAGACATAATTTAGCTAGAGTACCTGATGCTTCCGGAGGAGGCGATCATATTAGGGTGGCAAAGCCTTGGAATTTCTTTATATCTGATACAGCTAGACTTAATACCTCGGCGGCTAGGTATGAATGTTATATACCTATAAATTTATTGTCAGACGGTGATTCTCGTATGCATTTAATAGATGTATCCTTAGTCAAGCAAGTAGGGACTTGCTCTGGCACCACCTGGACCTATGCCGCATTACCAGGGAACGGCGGGACTGAATCGTACCGCATGGCTCCTATGAAAGCTTTTCCAGATGCAACAACTTATAATGCCAAGGTAACCGCAACAAAGTCGAATGCAGATTTTGTGACTATGAGTGGAAGTATGGTAACTTCCTCAGATTCTTATATATGGTCTATTGTCGAAGGGTCTCTAGGGATGTATGATGCAGGATATACTGGGGAAGCAAGTTCAATAGCATCTAGGGCAAAATGGACATATAGTGGAGGAGGCTCCTCTTCTGTGTTCCACAGCATGACATTAGCCAGCGATAACCCTGAGCTTATAGCCTTCTATAGGTTAGCAGCTGATTTTGATGGTTCAACATATTCTGTGTATGGGACTGGTAATAATCTAATCACTGCGGCAGGATTTAGCACCGCAGCGAGGTTTGATACTAATATTATCCAGGCTGGCTCTGGAGAGGATATGAATCTCTTCTCTACTGAGGATTCCGTTTTTAGCAAATTAGTTACAGCAGGTCAAGGGGAAAAATTACCGCATGTATTTTTTGCGGTTAAGAAATCAGACGTAGACGCTCAAGGTCTAACGGAAGGGTACTTTTATAATAGAGTTAGGATACGATATACAAGAGAAGTAAAATCAGATGCAGTAGTAACTACGCAAAATAGATTAACTTCTGATATACTCCCAAATTTAAAGGGGATAAAAGAAATGCCTATATATGAGGCTTACTGTTTAATAAAAATTAAATTAGAAGCGGTATCAGGGACACTATCAGTACATGATTTAGAAGGTGATACAGCAGTAGATGGATCTCAGATTGACTTCGGTACATTATTAGCATAATGAATGTTTTTTTACGATATAAATATATGGGGTATACCGGCAAAAATTCTCCCTCTATTAATTAAAAATGGAGGGGGAGCTGGCACCACAATACATGTAAAAAACGTATATTTAATTAATGACTCTGATTGGTGTTTAGAAAATGCTTCCGATGTCCCGTCTGACATGTGGAGTCATTTATGGTATTTTAAATTCTTCCATCACTCATATAATGCGGGGGATGGGGTATTTATACCAGAAGCTCCAACATATGACAACGTATCCCAGACTTATGCTTTTGTAGATTACCCAGTACCATATCCATATTCTTGGAATGTAGGGGCTCCTAATAGTATGACAGGTAGTAACTGGACCTCTCAGTTTTTTAGTATAAGAACCCAATTCCCATTTGATTTAGCAAAAGATACTAATGACTTCCTTAAAGTGCATGTTGCAGTAGCACCTTTTTCTAATACATTAGGTGCTGGTAGCTCGCAGTTTCCAGAGGGGGGGCAAGTACAGGGAGAACATACTGCTACATTATATATAGAATGGGGCTATTCTCCAGACACAGTAGTAAATACTAATCAATATAAATTCAAAGTTAAAATTAATGCCTCAGGCATAATAGAAATGGATAGGACTGATTGGGAAGATATTGAAACTGTAGATTTCCAAAACACATATAATATAATTGAAATAAATTCTTAAGTTATGCCAGATGTTATTGTTGGAGATGCGATATTAACGATTACTGATTTAGAAGGGAGCGATACAGAGTATTTTAACTTTACAATAGACGGTACAGATGTGTATCCATATAATGTTGGTACACCTCAAATTATAGACCTTTATACAGGCTGGAATATGTTTGGCCTTATTAAGCAGCCAAGCAGTTTACATTTGCACGGTACAGCAGGTACTGTAGCCGGAGGGGATTCAGCTATGACTATAAGAGAACTATTTATTAATAATCTCATAGATACAGATGGGAATATTGTTGCAGCGGATGGAACTACTCAGGCAGAAAAATCTACATTAGTAGGTAACTATGTAATTATAATGAAAAATAATTTAGGGGTTGCCTATCTCCCTGAATGGAATTTTGATGGTATAGGCGAGCTCACCGATTTTGAAGCTTACCAAATAAAAGTATCTCAACCGTGCAGAATAGTAGTATGGGGTAAAGACTATGTTTTTTTGTCAGGAGATTATGAAGGCCAAAGAGGAGCGATAGTGCCTCTTGCTACTGGTTGGAACCAAAAATGTTTTCCTATTTACGATACCCCCCGTAATTTAGAATCAATATTAAATAATACAGCCGGTGGCATAAATAGTATAATTATTGCTAAAGATAATTTAGGCCAGGCATTGTTGCCCTTGTATGATTTTAATGGAATTGGGGAAATTTTTCCTGGAGAAGGACTACAACTAAAAGTTGAAGCTTCTGCCGGTAGTGTAACAGTTGTAGATAGTTACATTTCAGGGGGGTTTATAGACTTTACAGGTACAGGATCCTATGGCGATCCCGATCCTGACACCGATCCGGAGGACGACAATCCACCTACAGATATTATAACTACAGTAATTGGTAAAAGTTCTGCGTTAGGCGACATTTTAGTAGATGAGAACTTTGATCCAGATATTTTTGAGATTTTAGACATTAAATATAAATTATTAGCAGCATTTGGTATTTTAACAGGGGGCGAATTACAGGCTATCCAAGCGGAATATGATGGGATAATATTAGGCCTAACCGGACATGGTAGTCATGTATTAGAAATTGAGATGAAAAAAAGTGGTAAAAACTCAAGTGGGAAAGAGGATCAAATTCAAGAGGGTAACTATTTTACTACTGTATATCCATATTTTAAACCTAACTTTAGGTTTACTGTAAACCGAATATTTGCAAATGCTATATTAAAAAATGAGAAAGGATTAAGAACTGAACATTACTTTGCGTTATTATTCCAAGCCGTTAATATTTATATCCGAGCTAAAAATCCTTCTGGAGTGACATATGGATATTCTAAAAAATTAATGCCTATAAAAGGGAGTATACCTGATACCCCAGCAAGCCTTATAGGTGACGATGCTTTAGCCGCAGGAATACAAGGCTTTACTCATCATCAGGCTTATTCCTTATTCCTAAAAACTGTATCAAAAACAGCGTCAGGCAAAGTGCACGAAAATAATTTAACTCCCACTTTTGCTAGCTCCGGGCATACAATAAGTGCTGCGGATAAACTAGGGTTGTTTGAATCAGACAGTGTACAAATAGTTGAATCTTTAACTATAAGCTAATAATATTTATGCCAGAGAGTAAGAAACTTATTTTGGAAGATATAGAGGATATTATAGATTTTCTTATAGATAATTCTCAAGAGAAGCCTGATATACAATATATACATTTATCGGATAATATAGTGACGCTTATAAGAAAGCGCCAAAAGGAGATTAAAATTTATTTATCTAATAACAAGATCCCTATTGATGTCCTTAAATATATATACAGTATATTAGATGGTAATGTAGCTTATGGGGATGATGATGTAATAGTAGATGATATTAATCCTGATTTAGATGAGTCAGATCCTATAGTAGACACTACTAATCCTTCTGGGTTAGATAAAGGATATATAAAGTATTTAATAGCATTTAGTAAAATGCCTTTTGATACCCTACTAGAAACAAGGCCTTTTATTTCTTTAAGTATAAAAAAAGTAGATACTCTTAATCTGACTTTGTCAAAAAATAGGATGGTTGTCAAACCAGAGATGAACAATCCATATTCTTCACTAGCAGCCATGTCAAAAGAAATTATTAACTTAGCAATCGAACAATAACAAATATAATGGCAACACAAATTTCATCCGATATAGCTTCTGAAGTAGATGTTACCGCTAGAAAAGGGGACTCTTTTTATTTAAAAGCTACGTTAACAAAAGTAGACGGTACAGTGTATGATTTTTCAGACTATACTGCATCAAATCTAATAGTTTTGAATAGTCAAGATGCAGTAGTAAGGGATTTTAGAAGTGCATCCGATAGCGTTTCCCTACCAAATGTTGCTAGTGCAATATCTCTAACATTAGCTAGTACTGGTATATTAACAATAAGTACGGCAGGGTCTAATATGAATATACCTAAAGGTAATTATACATATACATTAGCTATTTCAAACGCCACCGAAAAGATAACAATTATGTACGGTAAGTTTAAAGTTACAGGCTAATACATGAGCAGTGTAAATCAAATACAAGTATCTTTAACTAGTAAAGACGAGGCATCTATAAATTTATCTTTAAGTGATGATTTAAGTGGTGTAGTTACCGCATCAGCTATAGATAAAGTACATGTCTTAGAACTAGTGGCTACTGGACCTGCGGGACCTATTGGGCCTGCGGCTACGGTTGGTGAAGGATCTGTAGACACTGAACATATTAAAGCAAGTGCGGTAACCTCTGCTAAAGTTGCCATAGGAGCAATAACTAATACAAAAATAAGTGATGGCTCAGTATCTTCTGCTAAACTAGCTAATCTTGCTGTAACAACAGCTAAATTAAACAATGATGCAGTAACAGGAGCTAAGATAGCAGATAATGCAATTGGAGCTGAGCATATAGCAGACGGGGTTATTGCAAAAGAATTATTAGGCTCTGCTATTATAGACACTTCTAAATTAGAAGATCTTTTAATAAGTACTATAAAACTACAAGATAATGCTGTTACTGGTGTAAAGATTGCGGATGATGTGGATTTACAAGGTCTTGTAAAAGCACATAATTTAAAACTTAAAGGATTATCTCCCGCTACATTAGAAGGACCAGATGCCGACGATTTAATATTAAAATCCAATGATAATTTAATATTTATAGTAGACGGTAATCAAGGTACAACTCCAGATAGTAGTTCATTTATATTTAAAAATGGTAGTGGAGTGCAAATTGCTGCTTTAGATGAAAGCGGTAATTTAATAATATCTGGTACTGTGGATGGTAGAGACCTCGCTGTAGATGGTGCTAAACTAGACGGAATATCTGATAATGAAGCTATTGATTGGACTGTTGATCAAGGCGGGACTAATATACATGCAGGAAACTATACAGATACTAATACTACTTATTCTGAGGCTACAGGTTCTGCTGAAGGGCTTATGTCTACTGCGCATCACGATAAACTTGATGGTATAGAAGCATCTGCCGATGTTACTGATGCGACTAACGTTGCTGCTGCCGGGGCACTAATGGATTCTGAAGTAACAAATTTAGCTCAAGTAAAGTCCTTTTCTTCAGCTGATTATGCTACTGCAGCACAAGGTACAAAAGCGGACACAGCACAACAGCCACCAAGTGAAGGAGCTTTTGCTAACGGGGACAAAACTAAACTTGATGCTATTGAAGCGTCAGCGGATGTCACGGATGCTACGAATGTAACTGCTGCAGGAGCACTGATGGATTCAGAGCTTACAGATTTGGCAGGAGTAAAAGGTGTAACAATATCTACACTACAAGTAAAACCAAGTGAAGGAGCGTTCGCTGATGGCGATAAAACTAAGTTAGATGCAATCGAAGCTTCGGCGGATGTTACTGACGCAACAAATGTTACAGCAGCAGGGGCTTTAATGGACTCTGAGCTAACAGATTTAGCGGGAGTAAAGGGTGTTACAATATCAACATTGCAAGTTAAACCATCTGAAGGTGCATTTGCTGATGGTGATAAAACTAAACTTGACGCGATAGAAGCTTCGGCAGACGTTACCGATGCAACTAATGTTACTGCTGCAGGTGCTTTAATGGATTCCGAATTGACAGACCTTGCTGGTGTAAAAGGAGTTACAATATCAACTCTTCAGGTTAAGCCTTCAGAGGGCGCTTTTGCTAATGGGGATAAGACTAAGCTTGATGCTATAGAGACTTCGGCCGACGTTACCGACGCTACAAACGTAACTGCTGCTGGAGCGTTAATGGACTCGGAACTTACAGATTTATCTGGGATTAAAAGCCTTAATACATCTACACTAGTAACTTTAACAGGGGCACAACAAATCACAGGTAAAAAAAGACTTGCTATAAGAGAATTTGCTATTACTAGTTCTTCTACCCATGCAGACGCAATAGGAGATGTTATATATATAGGGACTGGGGCTACACAAGCAGGTAAAATATATTACTATGCATCAGGTGGTGGATGGACTGCGGCTCAAGCAAACGCAGCAAGCACTGGAACTGGTTTATTAGCTGTAGCATTAGGAGATGATCCTGATGTAGACGGGATGCTTCTAAGGGGAACAGTTACTTTAGGTCTTGAGATTGGAGGTACTGAAGCTTTAGGAAGTATATTATATTTAGATGATGCGCAAGCGGGAGGAGCAACTGCAACCGCTCCTGATACCACTAATGATATAGTAAGAGTAATTGGATATTCATTGTCTACAGATGATGATATGATATGGTTTAATCCTGATGGAGCTTGGGTAGAACATGCATAATGAATTTTACAAGAGCTACATATAATCCCGAAGAAGAGACCGTTACAGTAAATGGAGTTACCTCTAGTTATGAAAAGTATTGGAAGACTCAAGACGGTGTTTCTGACACTGAGGGAGAATGGGATAATGATAATAATAAGTTTATACCAGATGGTTTTTTTGATGAAACCACTGGATATATAAAAGTAGATTAATATGGCTGTTACTAGCATATCGCCTCCAACATCAAATGCCACCTTAGGTACAGCCTTAGGGGATGGGACTACATATATTAGTTGGAGCCAGCCTACTAGAATGTACGCATCAGGGACAAATGTTACTTATACTACAAGCCCTAATGCAGGTAACGTATGGCAAGGTTGTTTTTCAAGTACTATACCAGCTACGGCTACTATTTTAGGGGTTGAATTAGTAGGGGCTGACAATGCTAGATTTGGTTGTGCTGGTAGCACTGGATCTAGTGAGTCTATGACATTTATGATGAGGCTTTATAATGGTTCATCTTACTCTGCCCCTTTAACATTTTTATCTACCCCGGCTGGGGGTACTTTAAATGGTGACTCGACTGAACTAACATTACAAGGTCCTAACAAGTATTATGTAAACAACACGTCAGGTACAGATGTTTTAGCCGGGGCTAGCGATTCGTTATCGGGTTTATCTTGGGACCCTAATGACCAAGCTGATTTTGGATTTGTTGTTTATACTATAGCCGAAGTAGACAGCGTTACAGGAATATTATCAGGAATGGGAGATATGGGTTTAAGAATAACCTATACACAACAATATCCTAATACAGTAATTAGTATTGCCCCTAGTAATATATTAAAGATTTCAGGAATAGCTACAGCTAGTGTAACAAACTTCAGTAGCCCTGGTAACACGGTAGAACCTGTACTTTTAAGTGTTATGTATCAATTTGAAAGTGAAACAGCTAATACTAGCGCAACAACAAGCTGGTCTCCAGGCAACAGTTGGGTTAATGGTTCGGGCGCTGTAGATGGGACTTATTGGGGTAGAACTTCTAATAAGACTGTTAAAGGGTGGAATTGTGATACTGGAAGAACTCCATCAAGCGTCACAGGTCCCGATGATGGTGTTGATGTTTCAGACGGCTCACACACTGCATCAAAATACTTATACACAGAATCATCAAGCGCTAGAAACACTTATTGTTTTGTAGCAAGATTACCTCTTTTTAATAGTACGTCTATGCTAGATAGTAGTAATGATTTAGATTTAAAATTTTGGGTACACGCTTATGGTGCAACTATGGGTGATTTATATGTATATATAGATGATGCTTCATCATCCAACCATACTGATGCTACAGAGCTAGCCGCTTATGAATCATTTAGTGGATTTACTACATATAGTAGCGTCTGGCAACAAAAAACAATTAGTTTAAATAGCTACAGAAATGACACAGATTATTATATATATTTTGTTAGCCAAAATGGAACAAGTTACACGTCTGATTTAGCAATAGATGGAGTACAAATAATAGAAAGCGAATAAATATGGCAACAATAAGCACAGACATAGCACAGAATATAGATATTATAGCAAGATCAAATGATTCTTTTGATATGCAAGTTACAATAACTACATCTAGTGGATCAGCATTTGATTTAACAGATTATAAAATATATATGGAGATAAAAGGTACTAGTTCGAGTCAAATAGTAAAAGGCTTTACTAATGATACTGGAACTCCATACAGTGATAGTGGCTCGTTATGGAATACTTCAGCTATATCTCTTACACCCACTTCTGGTATTATAAGTATAACAGAGTCTGCTACTAATATGGACTTTGGGAAAGGTACTTATAAGTATACTATAAAATTAAAATCTTCTAGCGGAAAAACAAAAACATGGGTATACGGTAAATTAAAGTTAAACGATAATTAATATATTTGTAAATGGAAATTTTTAAGGATAATAATAATTGGAATGAGAAAGCTATAGTAGGATTTGTAGCTTTTGCAATAATGTGTTTAATAATGGTAGCCGATTTATTGACTGGCTGGGTTGGAACTGATCTTGTAATAAACGAATTTGTTTATGATTCTTTTGTCTGGGTTGTACTCGGTTGTTTTGGTATATCAGGAGTAGAAAAATTTGCTAAAAAATGAGAAAGTTAATATACTTGCTACTATTTGTTAATATAGTGGCTTTAGCGCAAGATAGTTTATTTGTAGATTGTGATGGAATCCCTTCACCAGAAGCTTGGTTAGGCGATGGGTTTTGCGATGACGGTTCATACAATTGGAACGGCAATCCTATAGATTTTTATTGCGAAGAATTTGGTTATGACGCAGGAGACTGTGAAATACCTTTACCAGAGGGGGTATATGGTTGTACTAATCCAGAAGCGCCTAATTTTAATCCTTGGGCTGAATATGACGACAATAGTTGTGTTGGTATAAGCTGCTCTGACGGTGAAGCTAAAATGATTTTTGAAATTACTTTAGACCAATATCCTAGCGAAACTGGGTGGATACTAACAGACTTATCTAACGGTCAGCCTGTAGCCAACGTAGTAGCAGGGGAATACTCTTACGAACAATCTAATCAAACTATTATATACGACTTATGTGTACCTGAAACAGGTGTAGAACTTATACTAAGCGATACATACGGTGATGGGTTAGAAGGTTCTTTATATGGCGGAGCAGATGGTAATTTTATAATGCTTGGAGATGCACAGCCTTGTGGTAGTTTAGATACTTTATGGGCCTTGCCTCAAGCTAACTTTGGTGGTGCTGCTTATTCCGGCCCTATATGGTTAGAGCAATGTGATATACCTATAGTAGAAGGATGTACTAATAATACATATATAGAGTTTAATCCTAATGCTAACCTTGATAATGGTTCGTGTGAGACATTACATACACCAGGATGTCTTAATCCTAGTGCATTTAATTATGATCCAGAGGCTACATTAAATGAAGTTATTCCTACATGTAACTACACTCTTATTATAGAAGATGATGGCGGTGACGGTTGGGGAGATTGTTATATAGGTGTGGTACAAGAGGACAGTATTCTTGGCACATATACTATGGGGCCTGGTTCTTATTCGCAAGAGTTTGATTTAGTGTTAGAAACAGATAAGGCTGTAAAAGTATATTACTTTGAGATAGCTAATCCGTAAACCCCAGCCGCAGAAGTCGCTTTCCAGACTATGCATAATTCATTTAGACTTATAAATTCAGACGATATTGTAACACTGCAAGGTGGTGTTTTCCCATTTGCTAATAATGGAGCTGG
>Ga0098059_1000817_pt1 | contig 16726 bp, 12 predicted proteins | sample 20_taG_FD_92580 | JGI IMG/M metagenome (GOLD analysis project Ga0098059, IMG submission 92580) | Marine viral communities from the Subarctic Pacific Ocean - 20_ETSP_OMZ_AT15318 metaG | ecosystem: Environmental > Aquatic > Marine > Oceanic | place: Subarctic Pacific Ocean | collected 2015-01-19
CCTGCTATGGGATTATTTACTCAATCACAAGCTGAACAAGCAAATCAAGCCGCACAAAATGCTCGAGAATACACTGAAGGTTTAAGAGAGAATACAGATGTTGCATTTCAAGAAAACAAAAAACGAGTAAAAGATGAATTTAAAACTCAACGAAAACTTAATAGACTACGTAAACCTTTGTCTTTGAAAGTTGGTGGAAAAGATGCTTCTAAAAAGCTTGAGGCTGATTTACAAAATAAAAAAATAAAAGGCGCACAGCGAATAGAAAACGTAGAAAAAAGAATACTTGATCTTACTAAAAAACAAGGATTAGAAGCTAGAAAGAAAATGGCTGGTTATGATGAAGAACTAGCCTCCTTAAGAGAAGAAATCAGACTAGAAAAAGAATTAAACCGAATAACAAAAGAAGGGGCTCTTGCAGTTAAAAAAGGAGGTCTTGCAGATAGAAGACAACAAAAATTAGATAGAAAAGCAGGAGGCTCAAGTATTATAGCTATGTCAACTGGGGTAGGTGAAACTGCTGGTATGAAAGAAGGTTGGAAATCTTTAACTGATGGAATAGGAGCAGGGTTTGATACTGTAAATGAAAAAGGAGAAAAAGTAACAAAACAATTTAATGGTTTTCAAAAAGCCGCATTAAAAGCACAAGGAGGTGCATCTTTACTAGCTGGGGGAATTAGTAGACTAATGATGATTATGGGACCTTTTATGATGATAGCAGCACTACTAGCTCCTTTAATTGCGGCAATAGGAAAAGCTATGGGCTTTGGAAGAGCAGAAGTAAAAGCTTATAGTGAATCCCTAAAAAGATTATCGGATCAAATAGAAAATGTTGACAAACGTTTTAAAAAACAAACTGAACAAATAAGAAGAGGTACTCTAACTTATATTGAAAGTCTAAAAGCAACTCTTGCATTTAATAAAGGACAAAAAGAAACAGCAGAAAATGTATTAAAAGTTAACAAATCTTTTGACGAAGTTAGAAGAACTGCAGGATTTTGGACAACTTTAGGTGATAATTTTTTAGGTTCACTTGTTTGGGGAGAGTCAGTTGATGGAATGCAATGGATGAGTCGCTCAAAATTTAAACAGACAATGGCTACTCTTGAAGGTGGGTTAAAAAATCTTGTAGGAGCTGCTAGAGGCGACAATGACTTAATAACAAAGTTATATACAGACCAAATTGAAGGAGCTGATAACGTAGTTGCATCTGTAAGAGCTCTTGCAGCAGCAGAAGATATTCAACTTCAAAAGAAAGAAGCATACTATAAATTAGTAAAAGCAGGAGACGAGGAATCACTAAGAGTACAGAAAGAAGTAGAAAATTTTGCAAAAGATCCTGAAAGAAGTTTAATGTTAGGGAGTTCAGCGAAAGCATTAAAGTTTAGAAAGAATTTAACAGACGCAGCAAGAGAATACCTTTCTTCTATTATTAAAGTAGCAGATGCAGATAAAAAAGCTAACGATGAAATGTTTTCCTTAGGAGCAACAACAGACGACTATATAGCAATATCTAAAGAAGTTATAGAAATAACAGACAAGGAAGTAAAACTTTTAGAAAGACTTACTTCAGCTGCACAAGGAGCTTCTGAATCTATAGGTAAATTTCAAGCTTCCTTTATGCCTAAAACAAAAGTTGACGACGTACTTAGCAGCTTTAAACAATTTGAAAGTGCTTTTGCAGATATTCAAGAAAAAGCAGATGGTGGAGAAATTAATTCAAAATTAGCTAGTGGATTTTTTGCGCAGTTTGCTGATGCTGATAATGCTTTTGCCACACTATTTAGTAGCTTGTTCAAAGAAGTTGAAATAAATGGTAAAAAAACAATGGTGCTTATTGATGCAACAGGTAAAGACGCAGCTGACGCTTTTAAAAATGTAGTAGTAGTGTTAGATAATTTTAGAGATGGAATACTTACAACAAAAGTTGAAATACAGGGTTTACAAGCTGAACAAAAAAAGCTAACTACACTAACAATGGGTGGCTTGCAAGTAAATACATTAAGACAGAAAAAATTCACAGAAGAACTAAAGAAAACTGCAAAAATGCAAAGAGAACTAACAAGCGTTGCATTTGTTTCGTTTGGGCTAGGAGTAGAAGAAGCAGGAAAACTCGCAAAAACTTTAGCAGAACAAGAAGATACAGCTAACAAAAGAAATGTATTACAACAAGCGTTTAATGATAAAAAAATAAGTGAAAATCAACTTTCTCAAGCACTAGCTTATATAGAGCAAGAAGAAATGAAAAGAATTGATTATTTAATTGCAGTGGAGCAAGAAAGTCTATTAATAAAAAAAGAAGGATTAAAAGCACAACAAAAAATAAATAATGCTCAAAAAGAATTTTCAAATGCAAAAAGAGCAGAATTAGAACTAGAAGCAAAACTAACTTCACTTAAAACAAGAGGAACTGCCGCTTTAAGTCCACAAGCACAGGCAGATCTAGATATAGATACAGCAATAAGAAAAAGAGATTTAGTAATAGAAGAATCAAAGATTAAACTTTTACTTTTAGATGTAGAGGAAAAACTTCTTCTCGCACGAATAGATGTACTAGAAAGAGAAGGAAAACTAGTTGGAGTTAATGTAGCTGCATTAAAGAGTAATGTACAAAGAGCAACTTCTTTACAAAAAAGTGCATTAAGCACACTTATAAGTAATGCAAGTAGCCAAGTAGCAGTAGATTTAGCTGCCTCAACAACGAAAGCTTTTGGAGGTGGACTTGTAAATGGAGCAATGGCTGGAACAAAAGCCCTCAAAGTAGGACTAGCCGACATAGAAAAAAGAAGAAAAGATGCAAGGGCTAAAATTATAAGAGACGGTGATGAAGCAGGTGACGACATAATGGGTACATTAGCAGTGGCTGAAAATTCAGACAAAGGTTTCGAACAAGAAAAAGCTACACTTAGAAAAACTCAATCAATGAACATGTTAAGACTGTCAGTTGAAGGTACTGTAGAAGCTTTAAATAAACTAGGTCCAGACGGTATAGCTGCCGGAGCTTTTTTACAAGGAAGCATGAATATAATGGATAGTGCAGTTTTGATGAACACTGAGTTTCTTAAGCTAGATGAATCTGCTAGAAATGGATTAGAAGGCATGGCTTTACAAGCACAGTTTGCAGCAAGTGCAATAAGTAATGTAGGTAGCATAATGGCTGCTAACTCACAAGCACAGATTGCAGAAATAGATAAACAAATAGCAGCAGAGAAAAACAGAGATGGCAAATCAGCAGAGTCTGTAGCTCGAATGAGAGCCTTAGAGGCTAAAAAAGAAGCAATAGCTAGAAAAGCTTTTAATACACAGAAAAAAGTACAAATGGCAACTGTTGCAATAAATACAGCAGCAGCGATAATGCAAGTAATGTCAGCACCTGGCGATCCTTATAAAGTTTTCGGAATACCTATGAGCAAGGTTATTGGAGCTCTTGGAGCAGCACAAATAGCAATGATTGCTAGTACTTCTTATGCAGGAGGAGCTTCTAGTGTAGAATCTGATGGAGCTAAGGCTACTGCTTTAAATATTGGTAAACGGGGTAATTCAGTAGATACTAGTAGAAGAGCAAGCTCTGGAGAACTAGCCTATATAAGAGGAGAAAAAGGATCAGGCACAACTGCTAATAACTTTAGACCTAGTGGAGCTACAGGTATGAAAGGGTACGCAGCAGGGCAACCAATTATGGTTGGAGAACAAGGACCAGAACGAATAGACATAATACCAAATGAAGATTTAGGTAGAAGTATGGGAACAACAAATGTTAACTTTAATATAAGTGCGGTAGATGGAGAAAGTGTACAAAGAATGTTAAACGATCAACAAGGAAATATTATAGGTATGATACAATCAGCAGCAAATGAAACAGGAGAAGAGTTCTTGCCACAAGTAGATCCAAGTGTTTATGGAACAGGTGGATAATGGCAACTTTTACTTCTTTCAATACTAGATTACCAGATCCTAATTGGGGAGTGAATGACGCTGGGAATGCGCATGCAACCAATTTTACGGAGGGACCTGGATTCGCAACTGTTAAATTCACAAGTAACCAACCGACTTCTTTTAGTCGTACTAATAGTGGACGAGTTACTACTAGGGCAATTGCTGGACAATATTTTACAATAAATATTACATATAACCCTATGACAAGGGCTCAATTTGAGCCTGTGTACAATTTTTTAATGGAAAAAAGAGGCAGATTAAAACCGTTTTTTGTTGTACTACCTCAATATAAAGATCCTCAAACAACAACCAATGGGACAATTTCTGTACTCGGTTCTATAACTTCTGGAGATTCAAATTTTTTAATAGATGGAATGAACGCAGCAAGTGGTGGATTAAAGCCGGGAGACATATTTAACTTTACAGATTCAACTAATTCAAACCACAGAAAAGCTTATCAAATAGTAAGAGTCGCAACACAAGATGATAGACTTGCTTCTGATAGTGCTATCGATAGTAGCGACAAAAGACGCTTTTACGTAGTGCCTCCAGTTCAAAAAGATGTAGCAGATAATTCAACTATTGATTATGGAAACCCTATGTTTAGAGTAGTACAAAATAAAGATGTACAAGAATACTCTTTAGGAACTAATAATCTTTATACCTTTTCTTTAAGTTTAGAAGAAGCACAAGCATGACAAAGCGTAGTGTAAATACTTCCATTGAGGAACTACTAGTAAGTAATGAGCCTTTTGAGTATGCTCATCTTATAAAATTTGAAAGACCTTTTGCTAAGTTATCTACTGACAAAGACTTTCGTTCTAATGCAAATAGATATGCGTATTTTACGGATGCAAGTCGTGATATTAGCTTTAATGATGCGTCTACTGATCAAGATGGTTCTGGAAACGGGTCTCAAATTTATAGAGCAAACAGACTCCAATCTGTAGGTACATACTCAGAAACAACTTCACCGAGAGCAACAAATATGAAATTATCCCTAAGTGGCAACCACTTAGGTACTTCTGTTTCTGTAACAGGAGATTTTTCAAGCGCAGCTTTTACAGTTGACTCTTTATTTCATGATGATAGAGATGCTACAGATTTAATAGACTTCGGTTTTCGTGAAGGCGACAAAATAAAAATAACAAAAAACTCGGGAAATTTTTCTACTGGAGTTAACTCTGTAATTTATATTATTACTGGGTTTACAACAGATAATCGTAAAATGACATTTGCTACTACAGGAAATGACTCAGATGATTCAACTACTTATCCAACAGACACAAGCGTAAGTGTAACACTATCTTTAGAATCAGAAGAAATTAAAGGAGCTCTTGAAGAAAGGTCAGCAACTTTAGCTAGTCCTTCTTTTTTAAACAGAGAAGTATTTATACACAAAGTATTTATTGACCCAGAAACAGGAGATATAATTGGAAACTCAAGCATTTTAGTATTTAAAGGTATAATAGTATCTTGTAATATAAATGAAGGATTACGAAAGTCAAATGTAGAATGGAGTTTATCCAGTCATTGGGGAGATTTTTCACAAGTTGGCGGACGAATGACATCAGACGATTCCCATAGAGCATTAGATGAAAATGGAGTACCTCAACCTAGTCTAGCAATAAGACCAGAGTATGCAAGTGACTTAGGGTTTTTACATGCCGAAACTACACTTAATCAAATAGCAAACTACAAAACTTTTGAAACTCGTACGGAACTGAAAAGCAAAAGACGAGGTGGTATTGCAGGACTGATGGGTCAAAGAAAGTATTATGAAGTTCAAAAACAAGTTGAAATAGATAACACGGTTGACTTAAATATTGGATTACAAGGAAAGTATTTACCTATTGTATATGGAGTGCAAAAACTTGGTGGAATACCTGTTTTTGCAGATACGGACAAAAATAAAAGTAACATTGTATATGTAGCAGATGCAATCTGTGAAGGTGAAATAGGTGGAATATACAATGCATACATAGAAGGAATACCTTTAATATGCACAGACGCAAACGATGAAGGGGCTAGAGGTGTAGTAACTACTCAAGGTTCTGTTTATAATAATGGAGCAGGAGTTACAAGTGATAGAGACAATAGTCAGATGCAATGTTATGGCAGAGCTGATAGAGGACAAACTCTTGGTGGACAAATTAAACAAAGCGCTGGCACATACGCAGCCTATACAGAAGCTCTAGCTTCAGTTGTTCAAAAAGCTAAGCAGCCCACCCATGATCCTATAGACGGAGAATTGAATGATGACCAGCTAGAAGCTCAATTTGTACAACATGTATATGATGCAAAAGTACTTGCACTATCCGATATAACAAGTAAAGAAATGACTACAGCTAATGCAGCAGGTATGACACATGAAGATATTGGCACAATTGCACACCCACACAATATGTCTTTTAGTCTTTTTGCAGGTAAAAGCACTCAAAAAGCTTCTAACCTATTTCTAACAGAAGCAGCTAATAATAGATTTAAAAGACAAAGTGATTACTATAGTAGCGATCTTCCTTATTGGAGTACAAATCATAGACTACTTGATACAGCTTATATGGCTAATGCATATACTATATCTGCAGACGCAACTTCCATACCTGAAGTAGAGTATACAGTAAAAGGAAAAGTAGTAGAGTGTTATAATACTGACAACACATATGTACCAGATGTACCTCTTGGTGGAAGTGATTCAGAGGCAAACTTTAAAGAAGGAGACATAGTAACTGTAGAACGAAGTAATAATGGTACTTCTTGGGCAACTACAAATGTAGAAGGCACATCTTCCGATACTTCTTTCAGAATATTAGATAAATATCTATTTACTGAAAATGACGGAACTACACACTATAAATTTAGATTAGATCAAACTCCTGATCTTGATGCAGTTAATGGCAGACCTACTTATACTTTTTTAAGATTGAAAAAAACAGGTTCAAACAACTACTGGCATATGAGAACATGGAATCATTCCAGAATATCTAACGGTCAATTTGATATTATCTACTTCACACCAAGTGCAGTAGGTAAGAATGGTAGTAACGAAATTCAATTAACTTTTGGGAATACTACTGCTGGAAACTCAGATAAAGATTCTGTATTATTAAATGCAGGATATGCAGGTGATCCTGAAGGAAAAATTCTATACACATTCAGAATTAATAACTCCAATAAAAATATTAGTAATTTACATAATCAAGTACTAAGAGGAGTTTGGAGCGGAGATGTAGTCACTTTTCCAGGAACTAGCTATCCTGATATAGCTAATGCTACAGGTATAACAATATATAAAAGTAGAAACTTTTACCTGCCTGGATCAAATGGAGTAGGAGATATAACAGCTGATACTGAATTAGCGGGATGTACTATAACACTCAATGAAACTGGAGAGTCAAGAATTATAGATAATTTTGACGCAAGTACTGATAGAATAGAAATAGATGTACCTTTCAATACTTTAGATGGAGACTACGCAGAAGTAGGAACAACTTTTAGTATAACAGGATTAACATCAGATAGAAGAACAACAATTAATCCTGCTTTACAGTTATTAGATTATATAAGCGAAAGTCGTTTTGGAAAAGGCCTAGACATAGATAATGATTTAGATCTTGCTTCTTTTCAAGCGTCAGCAAAATTATGTGATGTAAGATCAACAGTAAGGTTTATACTAGATGCTAATGAAACTTCTATTGCACTAAATGATATTTATAAACTGGTAGATGGTAGTGGTAATCATGTTGCTTCTGGAACAGTTTCTAAAATAGAATCTAAAGTTAAAACAGATATGTCCAACAATAATACTACTGTTACTTCTATAACATTAAATAATGTTTCAGGTAAGTTTTATCATGAATGGCAAAATTACATTTATTACTCACCTGGCAACATAATTAAAAACAAAGAAGGCAGATTCTTTCGAGCTGCAGCTACTTCTTATCTAAATACAGAGCCTCTACAATCTAGTGTACAAGGAACAACAGATTTAGGAACAACTTTAACATTAACTAAAGAGTCAGGAAGCGGTCCAAGTACTATAGATATTGATGGGGGCTATGATCATGAGTATTCTTTATATGATTCTGATTTTGTAAAGTATTGGAGATACTTAGGGTGGGAATATCACAAACAATGTTTTGTAACTCGTCATCAAACTAATTTTATTATTGATACTTCTAAATCTATATTTGAAAATGTTAATGTATTTTTAAGTCATTTTAATGGAGTTTTAGCTTATGAAAATGGAAAATATGTACTTGATGTAGAAACTCAAGTAAGTACTCCAACTTCTACAAAGACTTTTAATAGTGTAAATTATGATTGGAATGTTAATCCAGAATATATTGAAAGCTCAGATATTATAGGCTCAATAAAATTAGTAGATAACTCTCAACGTACTGCAAAAAATACAATCAAGGCAAGTATAGCTGATCCTCAAAATAACTTTGGTACTAGAAGTGTGTCTTTCTATGATTCAAACTTTTTAGAAACAGACAGGAATGTTAGAAAAACAGGCAGTTTTAATTACACCGGAGTAACTAATTATTATAATGCTAGAATAGGTGTAGAGCATGAACTAATTCAAAGTAGATTTAGTAAAGAGATAAGTTTTACACTACCGCCTAAAGGTATGTTGTTAAGAGCAGGTCAAGTTATTAATATAAACTATGAACCTTTTGGGTTTACCAATAAATTATTTAGGATTTCAAATATTAACTTCAACCCAGACTGTACTGTAAGTATAAAAGCAACTGAGTATGATGATAGTATTTATAAGATAACAGCACAAAAAGCAAATCAATTAAGAAAAGAAGCTGCTACTCAAGCACAGCCTTTAGTTGCTCCAAGTGCTCCAACTAATTTAGCAGCAACAACAACAAAACCCGGAACAGTAATATTAACTTGGAATAATCCTACTGACTTTATAGATGAAAGTGATGATGTTGAAATTTGGTCTTCAGCAGATAATAACAGAGCAAATGCTACTCGTTTACATGTCGTAGCTGGAGATACCAATAACTTTTCATATACAACAGCAGGAGCAGGAACAAGATTTTACTGGGTTAGAAATAGACGACTAACGAGTATAAACAAAAAACAACCAAAATACATTAAATCAGCTTATCATCCATCAAGTGCAACAGGTGGAGTAACAGGTACTTCAAAAATATCATCCCCTGTGATGGATGTAGATGTCGCTTCAATAACATTTAACTATAATGCAGATGGTGATTTACTTCCTGCGGGAGCAGATCAAGATGTAACTATAACAGTAAGAAGACAAAACTTAGTATCAAATCCTACATTCCAAATACTTGATGCAGATGAAAGTTCACAATCAGATGTACAGTTTACAAATGGAAGTGTAAGCGTCACAGGAACAACAGCAACAGTAGACGCTAGTACTTCTTCTGCTTCTACTACACCAAAAATAGTTAAAGTAACTATGTCAGAGGGTGGAGAAGACTATGTTAAAATAATTCCACTTTCAATATCACAATCTGGAGCAGGAACTCCCGGCTCACCAGGACCTTCAGGCGTAAGAGATGGTGGTTTCTTCTCATACGAAGAAGCTACTACATCAGGACTAAGTGATGCAGATGTTGTATCATGGACAGGAACGCTAACTGATGCTGTTGCCAATGAAATCGCAGCTCTAGTTATAGCTTCAGCGGCTGACAATACAATTCGACCAAACGATAGAGTACTCGTGACAGACATTAGCGAACAAAAAGCAGGAACAAGAGTATACACAGCCGCTGCAACAGCAGTAGCTTCAGAAGCAGATGCGGCAGATTTTAGTTCTTTAGTAGTAGAACATATTGATGGATCTTTGGTAGTTGACGGCACACTAAGTGCAGATAAAATAACTGCAAATACAAACTTTACAAATAATTTAAGTGTATCAAGTGCACTAACACTTGGGGCTACCGGTGGAACAGGAGTATTTAAGACACCTGGAAAAGATAGCTTTAGTGATAATACAGACGGTTTTTATTTGGATACTGCAGGTAACTTCTTCTTAGGAGATGGAACTAATCATTTAAAATATACGGCAGGTGGCTCAGTAAGCTTACAAGGAAACTTCTCATTAGCAGGACCTCCCGGACCCGGCGGTGGACCCGGACCAGACGGACCTCCCGGTGGTGGCGGACCTCCTGGTGGACCCGGACCCAACGGGCCTCCCGGATCAAATGCTGTCATGGCGGCTTATTTTGTTCTAGTACTAGGCGATACAAACGCGCCTACAGACAGTGAGTTTAATTCTGCAGTTGGAAGAAACCCGATTGCAAATGATGTAGTTTTAGTAACAACAAATTCATCGAGTGCAGGTGCAGTTCCTAAAGCCTATAAATCTAATGGGAGTTCGTGGTCAAGTGTAGTAGGAATTGTTCATGGAGATATGGTGGTAACAGGCTCAATAAATGGTGATAGAATAAATGCCGCTTCTACAATAACAGTAGGCGGATCAAATATAGTTCTCGATGGTGGTAACAACAGAATACTAATTTCGGATTAATTATGACAGCAAGAGTATTATTAGGAAATGACGGATCAACATATGTACTAAAGATTTCACGAAAAGGAGATGATGTAACTAATCCTAGTAATCCTTTACTTTTTGATTCGACAAGAAGTTATTGGCAAGGTCAAGTATATGCAGGAGGACAGGCAAGTTCTACAAGTAGTGTAAACTGGGCAGCAACAAAAGGTTCTCTATCTATTGGTGGAACAAATGTAATTCCTCTAATATTTGCAACAGATAATCAAAGAGGAAAATATAAAACCATTGCTTCGGTTACTTCAGGCTTAGATGGCGACGATTTTAGGGAAGTATCAAACTTTGCAACTTTTGAAACAACAACAACTTCATTAAATGGAGTTCAATTTACAAATAAAAACCCAAGTTTATCGGGAGCAACCAATGGTGAGTATATGGGGGGAACAAGAACTTCTACAGGTTTAAAATTTCTTGTATTAAAAGTTCCTTGTGCCTTTGGATTTATGAGTAATACATATATGAGACCGGGGAGTAGTTAAATGGGAGCAAGAGTATTACTAGGTAACAGCACTAATTCAAATCTTGGACATTCAAGTGGAAAGTTTGGTTTATATGTTTCTGCAAACGGTAAAGATGTTACTAATTGTGCAAAAAATGAACTTAATTTTAACACTGACCATATAGGAAATGCTTCTGGAGCCATTGATGTTGGATTATTTCAAAATGTTCCATTAATTTCAGGTGGAAGCGAAGTAAGAGTAGTAAATTTTAGCACTTCAGCAGGAGCTTCAGCAGCTTTAACTACTAAAAATATGGGAGCAGGAAGCATAGTTTATGGTACTGTTTCAACTAATTTTACATCTAATAGTAACCAAAGCGGAACAGCCGCTTCAAGTGGCTTTGCAGCAGCTACTACAGCCACTGTTGCTAACGCAGGATTAACAGATTCAGATACAGGAGCTGTAACTAATGTAGCTGTTACAGGATCTATTGCGGTTATAAAAGGTTTCAGTTCAAGTGCAGCGTTGTTTTAATCATGGTAGCTAGAGTATTATTAGGAAATAACGGTAGTGAGTATGGGCTATACGTATCACAAAAAGATGATAATGTAACAAGTCCAAGTAAACAACTGTCTTTTGATAGTCGTAGTTTTGCAGGATTACCAGTTCATGCTTTTGGCGAAGGAACTATAGATGCTCCAAATACAACAGCATCAGATTCAGGAGTAAAAGCCACTAGAAGCACAAGTGCTTTAGGATATAGTAATTTAGGCTTTACACCTTTATTTGCATTAAGATGGTGTTACCCAAGTGATATTACTAGTGGAAAGGCAGTAAGAGTTTACAACCCTTCAATATTTTTATCACAAGAACAAGTCGCAGACTTTGACGGTAGTTCAGAAGAAGAAACAATATATACAGAAACCAAACAAGCAGGAGCAAGCGCAGTCGCAGGGGCGGCAAGCATTGTAATTACAAATCACCATTCTGGAAAATCAGTAGTGGTAGAACAAGATGATGCAGGCATAGCCCCGTCAGAAGAAACAGGAACAGGAAAAATAGCAATAAAATACGCTTACATAGTCTTTGGCGTAGAAGATTTTACAGGAGGAACAGGACTATGATATATAATATATTTTATACAGATTCGACTAAAGCAATTAGTTGGGTAACAAATGCAGATTGCGATGCAGAGATGATCTCAGATCAAGCAGACGCAGGGCTTTCTCATTTTACACTTGATATAACAGATTTTGATCTTTGTGATAATCATTATGTAAATGATGCAGGAAACGGAGTAGTAGAATATTCTACTTTTAGCCCTAATGTATCTGCGGCTAGTATTGCAATAGATGGTACTTCTACTATTTCAAACATACCAGAAGGCACAACAATAAAAGTTCAATTAAGTAATACAACAGTAACAACAATAACAATGAATTCTGATGAATCATTAACATTAACAGGAACAATGGCAGGTAAATACTCTCTTATTTTTAATAAAGATAAGTATTATGAAGCTACAACCACAATAACAGTACAGGCACAATCATGAATTTAAACTTAGAAAAAGAATCCGCCACAGCAGTAGAAAAAAGAAAAGCATACTACAAAATGCTTTCAGAACAACTCGATAACTTGTATCATGATATTTCAAATGGTAAGTTTGGGGACGACGCAAAAACATCTACTTTTTACTTAGGTAGGAAGGCAGTAAAGGATAAATACCCGAAATAATACTTCTAGCATACCCCAACTAGAAAATATTTCTTGACAGATACCTTAGATTTTGGTATAATAACATAAATGGAGAAAATAATAAAATGGCGGCAGGAACCTACAATTTTACATTAGAGCAGGGAGCGACTTTTAATCGTATTCTAACCCTGCAAGAAAACAGCTCAGCTATGAACTTAACTGGCTACTCAGTTGCGTCTAAGTTTCGAGCAACTCATGACTCAGGTACTGTAGTGGGTACGTTTACGTGCACGATCAGTGATGCAGCCAATGGTAAGATAACAATGTCTATGACTAATAGTACTACCTCTGCGATTGAGGAAGGGATTTATGTATATGATTTAGAGATAACATCAAGCGCTGGAAGCGTTACCAGAGTACTACAAGGTAAAGTAACAGTAACACCCGAAGTAACTAGATAATGGCGATCACAGTAACGATAACAGAAACTCCAACCTATGTAACAGTACAGGAGAGTACTAATAGTGTTACTTTAAACCAAAGTGATAATCCTATCACTGTTACTACTACTACAGATTTAACACTACAAGCAGGTAGTGCTGGTGATATATCATACCTTCAAACAGGCTCGCTACCTGGTGGTAATATTCAAGAAGCGTTATCAGATTTAGCAGACCAGTTTTTTAGGCAAGCATCCACACCATCTGGGGATAATTTAGCCGAAGGAGATCTATGGTACAATACTTCATCAGAAGAATTATTTGTATATAGACAAGTATCAGGTGGATTTGAATGGCATACAATTGCCTCAGCAGGGGGATCTTCTCCCACAAGCTTCACTTTAGACGGTGGATCGTTTTAGGACAACACAATGGCAGTAAATGTAATAAAAATTAAAAGAACAACAGGGGCTACTGCGCCTAGTTCTTTAAACGCAGGTGAATTAGCTTTCTCAGGTGGATCAGGTTCTCAAAGTAATTTGGGACAAAGGTTATTCATTGGCGATCCAGCAAATTCAAATGCAGTAACAGTAATTGGTGGTAATTACTTTTCTAACCTTATGGATCATGTTCATGGTACAACAACAGCAAGTTCGGGATTAATTGTAGATGCAAATAAGTCGACTTCAGAGTTAAGAACACCAGCATTATACATAGGAACTTCGGGTTCAGACACCCTCGTAACTTCTACAGCCGCAGAACTTAACATTTTAGATGGCGTTACTTCGACAGCAGCAGAATTGAATCTAGTAGATGGCTCATCTGCAGGCTCTGTTGTAAATAACAAAGCAGTCATCTACAATGGTTCTGGAAAGATAGTCGGTGAACTAGCAACAGCAGCACAACCGGCAATAACAAGTTTAGGTACTATAGCAGGATTAACAACTTCTGGAGCATTAGATTTAAATGGTACTACTATTGATATTGATGCAAGTGATGATGTTACAATCGACACTACTGATACTACAGGTGGAATAAAAATTGGAGCAGGTGTTTCTGGAGTTCCAGTAACAGTTGGTCATGGTACTTCAGAAGTAACGATTGGCGATAACTTAACAGTCACAGGAGACTTAACAGTAAGTGGTACAACTACTACTGTAAATTCAACAACAGTCGCAATAGCTGATCCTATTTTTGAAATTGGTGAATCTGGAAGTGATGATAACTTAGATCGTGGTATTAAAATGAAGTATAACTCTGGAGGAGCAAAAATTGCTTTCTTTGGGTATGATGATTCAGACGGTAAGTTCTTACTTATTCCAGAAGCGTCAGAAAGTGGAAACACTTTTAGCGGAACTGCGGGTACATTAAAAGCAAATACAGAAGGTAATGCAAGTACTGCAACTACTTTATCTACTGCTTCTCATACTGTAGTAACCGCACTAGCAAACTTAGCTACCGTCGGAACAATTACATCTGGAACATGGAGTGCTACTGCTATCGGCCCAACAAAAGGTGGAACAGGGCTAACCTCACCAGGATCTTCAGGTCAGATCGCAGTATCAACAGGCTCAGGATTTATAATGCAACATCTTGATGGAGGTACATACAGCTAATGTCAACTACACAAATTAAATTAAAACGAAACACAACTAACACAACCCCTCCTACAACTGACGATATATCAGTTGGGGAAATAGCAATAAGCGCAGTAGACGGAAAGATATATATTCGTAAAACGGATGATTCAATAGTAGCTCAACTATCAAATGATGAAGCTATAGCACTCGCTATTGCACTAGGATAATAATATGGCAAATTTTTTTAAAAATGCACAAGCATCAAGTGTAGGTACCACTGAAGTAAGTGTTTATACTACACCAAGCTCTACCACTGCAACTATTGTGGGACTTTCGTGTGCAAATATAACTTCTACAAGCCCTATTAAAGTAAGCATAAGAGTGAATGATAATTCAGCAAGCTCTCATGCATATGTAGTAAAAGATGCGGAAATTTTTGAAGGCGGTACTCTTGTTGCCGTAGGTGGAGATCAGAAATTAGTACTAGAAGCAAGCGATATACTCAAAGTTATATCAGATACCAGTAGTTCAGTAGATGTTATACTATCGGTAATGGAGCAAACATAAAATGGCTTATATAGGTAAAAGACCAACAGATTCCTTTCCAATTAATAATGCAATTGTTAGTAGTCTTATTGCTGCAAACGCAGTAGGCTCATCAGAAATAGCTACTAATGCAGTATCAACTTTACAAATAGCAGATAATGCAATAACAGCAGTAAAAATTGCTGAGAACATAATATCTACTAGAGAGTTAGCTGCAAATGGAATTACTTCAGCACAGATAGCACAGAATAGTATTCTTACTAGACATATAGATGACGCACAAGTAACAGCAGATCAACTAGCTTCGGATGCAGTAATAACAGCAAAGATACTAGATGCTAATGTTACATCAGATAAAATAGCAAACAATGCTATTCTAACTCAACATATAGATGACAACCAAATAACAACAGACCAGATAGCAGATAATACTATTGCTACAGCAAATATAGCCGACAACGCTGTAGACGGAACTAAAATAGCTTCTAATAGTATACTTACAAGACATATAGATGATGACCAAATAACTGGAGATCAACTAGCAGATGCTATTGATGTAGTAACTTCAGTTGGAGTTGGAGGAGGCTCTACAAATGGTGTCGTTATTTCACAAGGTGCTATTTCAATTAAAAATGGCGGCTCACAGTCTTATATAGACTTATACTGTGAATCAAATAATGCTCACTATTTAAGACTTCAAGCACCTCCACATGGTAACTTTAGTGGTAATCCAACAGTAACTTTCCCAGCTACAGCAGGTACTATAGCTTTAACCAGTGACGTAATAAGTACAGAGGGAACACAAGATATTGTGGGAGCAATGTTCTCTAGCAATACAGAAACAGGCATAGCCGCAACTTATGAAGATGGAGATGGAACTATAGATTTAGTTATTGGTGATAACTCTATTGTAGCTTCCATGATTGCAGAAAATGTAATCACTACTCGAGAACTAGCGGCTAATACTATTGCAACAGGTAATATAGCAGATAACGCAATAGACTCAACAAAACTAGCACAAAATTCAATTTTAGCAAGACATATACCTTCTGGTGGAATAACAGCAGACCATCTTGCAGCAACCTCAGTAACAGCAGCCTCTTATGGTTCTGCTACTGCAATTCCTACTTTCACAGTAGACGCTGATGGAAGACTGACAGCAGCAGGTACTGCAGCTATAAGTTCAGCGCTAACAGTAGCCGCTGACTCAGGAAGCAATGATACAGTAACTATAGGAACAGACACATTAACCTTTGAAGGAACTGCTAATGAAATAGCAACAACCGTTTCAAATAATAAAGTTAATATAGCTTTACCAGATAATGTTGTTATTGGTGGAAACTTAACAGTTACAGGAAATTACACAGTTAATGGTGATACTAGTACTAATAGTGTTACTAATATGGTTATATCAGATAACCTTATCGAACTAAACAACGGAGCAGGGTCAAACGCAAATGACAGCGGACTAGTAATAGAAAGAGGTAGCACAGGAGATAATGCTATCTTCATGTGGGATGA
>Ga0098059_1000819_pt1 | contig 16713 bp, 15 predicted proteins | sample 20_taG_FD_92580 | JGI IMG/M metagenome (GOLD analysis project Ga0098059, IMG submission 92580) | Marine viral communities from the Subarctic Pacific Ocean - 20_ETSP_OMZ_AT15318 metaG | ecosystem: Environmental > Aquatic > Marine > Oceanic | place: Subarctic Pacific Ocean | collected 2015-01-19
TTATAACTTTTCTATCAATAGGAGATGAGTTTTGTAAAACTTCATCAACAGAAAATTCTCCTCGTTCTGGTCGTAAAGGAATATCTAATATTTCCTCTAATTGATTTTGTAAAAAATCTCCTTGTTCTTTTTGACCAGTACCAGCTGGATCAGAAAAATTATCTTGTGGATTAGCTGTACTTAAATCTTCTTCTTCAAGGATGCGATTGTCCTGGATTGGAGATCTTTCAGCACTCCCAGATCCGCCAACATCGTACCCATCAAAATCGCCTCTTGCATTTGCTCGTTCGACAGCCTCACCGAATTGTTTAATGGCTTGACTTTCTTTTCCATCTGCGTGGAGTTTTGCTGCGATGTTGAGATCGTCTGCGAGTTGGTTGCCTTTTCTTGTGGCTTGGTTTTCGATGAATTGTAAGATTTTTTCATTTATTAATTCCCTGTTTTGATTGTAAGTATCATCAAGAACATTTTTTCCAGATGAGTTTATTTTATTTTTTTGCAAATTCAATCTTTTAAATAGATTTTTATCAGCTCTTAAACCCTTAATTACTGCATCTAAAATATCAGCCTTGTTGGTAAATAAAGATTTTGTTATAAATTCTGTACCTAATAAATCTGTTTGCTCAATTTTTTGTGTACCACTATCCATTGCTTGAAGAATAATAGTCCTGGCTTTTGCTAAATTACTAGGATTAGTTTGTTTTAATAATTGCAAGATAGTTTTATGCATTGATTTATCTTTAACTAAACCCGCTACCATAGCTGCATGAGCTGGAGGAAATTGTCCTCGCACAACTAAATCAAAAGCATCATCAGCTAAATCATACATTGCCATTGCCTCTCTAACTAAGTTAGATCTTTTAGGAAGAGATCCTTTAAAATCATCAAAAGTTTCTTTTGATATTCTTAATATTTTAGCAGCATCAATTGATGTACCGCTGCCCTCTTGAATATTTTTTATAGCAGCCCAAATTTTTATTTGATCAGGGGAATATCCATCTACCTCTCGGTATAACATTCCAGCCAATTGTGGTTTTTGACCATCATTTTGAGCTAATATTCTTTTTGCTAAACCTAATCGTTGATGTCCATCGGCAATTACTTTTCTACCATCAGCAAACTCATAAACTATAATAGCATTAGAGGCATGAGGATTCCATTCAGTTACATCTTTTAATCTATCGGTAACTCCAAATTCATCACCACCCTCTTTGTATTGAAATATGTTTGCATCTGTTTCTAATTCATCAATTTTAAAAGTAGTAAACCCATCCGCATATTCTTTTACTCCCTCATCAAGTTGAATAATTGGTTTTTCCTCAGTAGGAATTGAATCGTTTAATAAATTTTCTTTAGCCTCATCTAAACTTTTTTGATAATCTAAATCATTTTGTGTATTTTTTTTAAAAGGATTACTATTAATATTAATTTTTTTATTATCTTCCATATCAAGAAAACGATATAGATCTTTTGTTTTCATATTGTTTGGCAGCCCTTGAACAAACTTAATAAGATCATCTCTTGGCATTTCAGATAATGCATCCATAATTAACTCTTTAACTTCTGGTCTATTTTTCGTTGCATCATTAATAATTGAAGTTAAGTTTTTTTCTAACCAAGCCTCGGGATCTTTAGAAATTTTATATTCTTGATATTTAGCAAAAGGTATTGCTCCTGTTTTAAACAATCCAAGTAAAACAGTAGATAAAACACCACTTGCTGCACCAACAGTAAATATTGTAGTGAGAGCCTCTTTTTTTGTATATTCAATACCAAGCTCCGAATTGTTATAATCATAGACACCAAATTGAATAGCTGTTTCTGATGCCATTCCTAAGACAGCCTCAACTGCAAAAGTTTTAACAAATTGCATTCCAACTGTACCCGATAAAGACCAGCCACCAGTTGCTACACCTAATGGAATAGTTGCTAAAACTAAAGGATCAGTAATACCAGCTCTAGCACCAGCTGCTATTTGCCCCCAATTCCATCCAAATAAACCAGGCTCGGCATTTGCAGAAACTTGATTATTATGTGACCAGGCATCTCTTGCTCTATCAATAACTTCTTGATCAATCTCATCTCTTGTTTTTAAATCTTTATATTTAATTGGATCAGATTTTTTCATCTTATCCACTTGATCAAAATACCAATCAATATGAGCTTGATAAGAACTTAAATATCCTTTTTCTAAATCTTCTATTTCTCCATTTAAAACTAAGTTATCATTAAATTGTTTTACATGATCCTCTATTTCTGCCATTCCCTCAACATCGGGATGATTTAAGTATAAAGGATTTGGAAAATCATCACTTAATAAATGTTTATGTTTATTAAATTCTTCTGTAAAAACTTCTCCAAATCCAAGAACTTTGGAATCGGATCTGTACCTGGCATAAAAATCTGCTTTAGCTGATTCGTAGTTATCTTTAAAAGTTGTTCTAAAACCTTTAGCCTTATTTGCCTGGGTAAAACTAGAAAGTGTGTTTTCTTCGTTAAAAAATATTCCACTCATTTGTATTTCGCCAGTATCTCGTCTTTAATTAAATTTAGATCTAAAATAAAATATCCATTCTCACTTGTAGGTGATGCAATGTACTGTGGATCTTGGCTATCAAAAGGGGTGTTAAATGATACGATATATCTTCCCTCACCTACTACCCACAAATAAGGTTGTTTGCCTTTTTTTCCTCTATTAAAGACATCTCCATTTAATTTAAACTCACCTGTATTTTCTCCATTATACCATTTTGGCACTTGATCACCCGATGCTTTTATCCATTCATCATCAGTTAATCCTGTAATAATTTCTTCAAAACTATCTGTTTGCATCCAGCTTGGTGCATACGTTGCTTGTTTATTAAATACTGCAACACCACCATGATCTACACCACCAATAGTTGTGCCACCAATTAATTCATTAACAATATTAGAATATAAGTCTTTATTAAAAGATCTATCTTTTGGATCTGCTCGGTGAAGATAAATCATATTAGCCATATTAAATATGGTTGAGTTAATTGATGGATCAGCATTTAAAAAAGATCCATCTAGTTTATCTGTGATAGTTTTTTGTGCTGTTCTTCTATATTCATTTGAATCTTCACCAAATAATTTTTCTGTGGCTAGATTACTAAAATCATCTTTCTTGGCAAAACCATTAAAAAAGTCAGCTGCTAATTCTCCAATAATTGGATTGTCGGGATGAGCATTCATTAATCCAGCTATATGAGCAAAATAATGTGATTCTTTTTTTCCATCACCTTTAGATAATATTTCCTCAAAAACATTATCTGCATCAACATCAAATTCAGATAACATGGCAATTAATTGTATCTTGTCATCTGTGCTTGTTGCGTCATCTTGCCAATAATTCATAATCATTTGTTGTTCTGGTTTTGTTAAAAAATCCATTTTAGTATTATAAATAGCAGATGTTTGTGTTGCATCACCCCTCCTATTAGATACCCATGTTTTCCACTCATCAGCACTCATACTTAAATTCATTGGCTCTAAAGTAATTTTACCCACTTGATTTGCCCATTGTAAAGAATCTTTATTTAAAGCAGTTTCCATTTTTGTTCTTACAGTTTTAAGAGCTTTTAATTTTAATAAATCAACAGTAGCAACTCCCGATGTTTTTTCTTCTCCAGGAGGAGCATCTTGTAATTTTGTCGTATTTGTTCTGTTAATAGCTTCTTGTACTTTTGTAATTTCTGCATCAATAGTAGTAAGATTTGATTGTGAGGCATTTTGATATGTTGCCCACATTGTAAAATAATCATCTATTTTTTTAACAGTTTCAGTATCGCCTAATTCTGTTGCAACAGCTCTAGCAGCACCTAACTCGGTTATGCCATTTTCGGGGATAATTCCATCATCTAAACTATTTGTAATTTCAGTTACAATTTTTTGATTATTCTTAATTAATTTTTCATTAGCAGCTGCTGTTTGACTTGTAATTTTATCAACATCATTTTGAGCTTTAATATCTAATTCTGCTCGTTGAGTAAGAGATAAATTTTTAAAAGGATATTTACTTTTTTCTTCACTTTTAGATAAATCAAGATAAGCCTGGGGATCATCAGCTATCATTAATTTAGCTTGGATAAACTCTACTTCTCCTTGACTATATTGTGCTGCTAATTCTGGTGTTATATTAATAATACCATTTTCAAATGCCTCTTCATGTAAACCTATAACTCCATTTAATCCAAGCAATCTATCTTTTGCTTGTTTCTGCTCTAAATGGTTTCCATATTCCATCTCATACAATAATTCTTTATGCTCAGATTCATAAGCAGATGTCAGCTGTTGTACTTTTGTTTTGAATGATCCATTCATTACATTGAGGTTTAGAGCATCTACCTTGTTATCAAATTTTATAAAAAACTCACTTCGTAAAACACCATCATCAATAGATGCCATCAATTCCTTTTTTCTATTTTGAACTATTTGATTAAAGTTTTTTTCATTATTTTCCCAATCGGGATCATGCGTAAAATCCATAGCAATTTTTTTTAACCCTGGCTCATCCACAGTACCATTAAAAGCAATATCCATATAAAGATGCATCTTTGTTGTTCTTGCATTTTTTAATTTAAGAACTTCTAAATCTGTTTTTTGTTTTTCTAAAGTTTCATACATCTTTAGATCTTGACTACTTTTAACTTCTGCTAGTCGTGCTTTATTAGATTCTTCTTGCTGCAATAAATTTAAACCAACATTTTGTGTTGTTTGACCAAATTTTGCAATCGCATCGGAGGCTCTTGAAAAATCAGTTGGATTATATCTTATGCCAGAAAAAGTATTAGGTGCTTTTGTTGTAGCTGCTGTTTGTCTTTTAAATCTTCTAATCTTAACCATTAATAAAATCCTTGTTCTGCCATATTTAATGCGTGTAATCTGTTCATTTTAATTAACTGTCTATTAAAACTCTCTTGGCTTTGCAGCATTGATTGATTAAACACCGATTGTGTTTTAACTTGTTTATATCCTCCATAACCTGTGAATGCTGATGATGCCATATTAGCAACAGCGGCAATCTTAGCAGCTTTCGCATTCATTTTATTTATTGCTGCTTGTGTTCTAAATTGACCAGCAGCTACTGTTTGCTCATTGGCATTTATTCTTGCGTTATATCTAATCATTGCTTTTTCAACTTCTGCATTAGATGCGTTATTATGCATAACTTCTAAAACAGTTGGGCTAGTTAATTGAACTCCCGATTTTGCATAATTGACAACAGTTTCACTTTCAAAAGATCTGTATTCTTCTTCAAAGGCAGCAATGTTTTGATAAGCCAATTCCATTGTAGCTTTTGCATTATCATCTGCCAAATCAGCATTCTGATTATCAACAGCAGCCTGGGCATTGTAAGCATTTGATTGTGCCATTCCACTATACAAACTAGATCCAGCAGAAATTGCTGTTCCAGCAGCTATCATAGTTGTTGGCTCATGGTTTATTTTATTACTAAAAGCAAAGCTGTCTTGCGGTGCAGCTGGGTGATTAATCATTTACATATCCTCGCATATCTTAAATAGTCTTGTTCATTTTGGTATTTTGGCATCTCGCCCTCTAATGTCATTCCAAGCCAGGCAGCAAATTTTTTACCTGTTTCAAAATCTTTTTTTACAGCTGTCTGTAATCGCACAACATTAAAATCTTTTATCAATTTATCTAATCCTTTTTTAATTACCCTGGCAGATGTTACTGGATGTTTGTATGACAATTGACTTGCCATTACCCATCCCTCGTAAACACCCTCCCACATAGGAACGATACCACCACTACAAATAATATTTTGATCATCATCAATAGCGGTAAAACTCATATTCTCTACTTCCAAACCATCAAGTAATGGTCGTAAATTATCATCCACCTGGGTGAACGAACTATTCATTATTCCTTTTACCATTGCGTGAGCATGGTGTTTTTTAAATGCAATTAAACTAGCCATCGTAAGTTGAGAATTGAGGATATAATGCTATCACATTCATCGGCAATGGTTGGTTTTGTTGTATGACGATGAAACCATCTGTATCATAATCAGCATCAAATTCGATTTCTTTATCTCCAGTAAATAATGGCACAGCTGTGTCCATTGCAGCTGCACTAGATCTAAATGGAACTCTATCTAAATTAGATGTATCTTTTCCTACTAATAATCCAACAGTTTCAAATAAACGAACTGTTAAATTATGAATACGTTTTGTTTTTCCCTGGGCAGTACCATCCTGGCTACCCGCCTCTAATCGCATTGTTTGTAATGTTGAATTATATCCTAAACCTATTTGTACTTTAGTTGATGATCTATCTAATGTGATTGTGCCTGTTGCACTAACTGTTTTATTTGGATGTGTAGATCCATCAGCTAATATTGTAACTGATTGACCAATCAAATGATGTAATCCCGATATAGTTGTTGTTGCTCCACCAGAATACGTTAATCCACTATCAACAAAGAAAGCAGCTGTTAAATCTGAGCCATAATCTACTGGTTGTAAGTATTCAACATATCTCCTGGTTGCTCCATTAATTGTCCTTTTAACAATAACATAAGTAACATCTTCATTAAGATCTCCAGGAATAGTTGCCACACTTTCTACAACAGGATTACCAGATCCAAAGACACCACCAAATATATGTCTGTGCCATCCAACAACTTGCTCGTTTCTTGCATACGTTAATCCCGATAAAACTCCATCTGTTCTTACACACCACAAAATACTTTGAGGCTCTTGTTGGTAAGACATTTCGGTAATACCAGAATCAGAAATATGCTCGGCTAATATTGTTAAGTCTGGAGCTATGAAACCATCAGTATCATAATTATAAACTAACTCTCTTACTTTTCTTTTAGCTCGTTGAACAAACATGGTAGCATTACCAATTGATACTGCATCAATATCGGATGATCCATAACTTGATTGTTTTTTAATTTGAATATTTGTTGGAGTAATAGGCTCGGCAGAAGATGATGCTGTTACTGAAAACTCACCACCAGCTGTGCCGCAAATTAAAGACCTGGTAACTGTTAAATATTTAATTGCATTACCTTTATTGGATGCAATGGAATATGTCATTGCGTCAGCAGAATCAGATCCTACTGTAAAATCTTCCAAGGAATCTGTTTTAGAAAACCATATTGTTTGCGGATCATTATTACTACTAGCAAAAATTAATCGTTGTTCATAAAAGACAACACAACTTGGATATGTGCCTGTGCCTTTATTTAATACTGGGCTTGTAAGTTTAGTTACAACATCACTACCTCCAGCAGAAAATGTACCATAACCACCTGTGTTTAAATTATTTCCATCTGAATCTTGTATTTCAAATTTTAAATCGGGTGTTGTTACAGTACCAGCGGATGCATACGCAGTATAAGCCGATGTATTCCAATTTGCACCAACTGCATCCGATAATTCAAAAGTAGTTGATGATCCTACATTCTTAACTGTAAAAGTAATATCATTAACTTGTGTCATTCCTTTAACACCAGTAATCGTAACCTTTTCACCAACAGCCAAACCATGTGCAGCAGATGTAGTGACAACTCCAGGGTTAGCAGCTGTAATACCAGTTATAGAAAATTCATTTAGAACATTACCAACTTTATAAATATTTCCATTTAATTCTGTCATACCTCCAATGCTGGTAAAGGTAATAAAATTTCCTTTAATCAATCCATGATTTGTTGATGTAGTGACCACACCAGGATTTGCTTTGGTAATAGCACTCACAGTAATATCTGTACCTGTGGTGAGAGATATTTCTGTTAATGTCCAGGATGTATGAGCTGATCGTGATAATTTACGAATAGAATATGTTGGGTGTACCAAGTACATAATATCCGAACTTTGAGCAAATTTTATATTGGGAATATCTGCGGTAGCATAAGGAGATACAATTTCATAAATCTTATGAGCTGTGCCACCAGATGTATAGGTTGTATAAGCAGATGAATTAATGGCAGTACCATCATAATTTTGTAAAGAAAAAGTATTAGTTGTAGAGTTAGCAACAGTAAAAGTAATACCATTAACTTCTGTCATTCCCCCTACTCCAGAAATAATAACATGATCACCATTAGTAAAACCATGACTATTTGATGTCACAACAGCTGGGTTGGCTTTTGTAATAGCAGTAATATTTTTAGCGGTTTCTGTAATGATACCACCATCTCTATAAAATCTAATTTTTAAATTACTTAATTCTAAAACATAAGTATCTGTTGTAGAAAATTCAAAAGGTATAATTCTTGTTTTATTATCACTATCTCTTACTTCATGGACAAACATTGAGCCTGGTCGTCTTGATGCTCCGCCATGAGGATAGACAGTAAAATTTTCTAATGTCTTTGCTCCATTAAAATATTTACCTAGATCTGTTCTTCCATCTAGTTGCGGAGATAATTCACCCGCTGTAAAATTAGATATTGCAAAAGATGCTCTTGCCATAAATTAAAACCTTGCTGTTATAAATTCGTTAGCCTCTAGTTTATCAGCTGTACCCTCGGTAGCATCCATAAACCTAGCCTCTCGTATTTTATTTTCGTAAGTACCTTGCATTAATTGTGTTACTGAGTTTGATTGCGTAATTGCATAAGCTAATTCTGATGCTAGTCTTGCTGCAATAGCCTCTTGTAATAATGAATCATATTCGTTTACATCGGTAATTCTTGCCAGATAAACAATTTTAATTTCTGATTCATCTGTTAATAATTTTCTACCCTCTATTTTAAAAATATCACTATCTACTTCATTAGAGTATTGTGTTCTAATTACTCTTATACAATCACTTGGAAGAGTATATTGATAAGTAAATTCAAAAGCGGGGGTGTCTGTATCTGCTGCTAACTCAACTCTTTTAATTAAACAATTCCAATTATGTGAACGAAATACTGCATCTCTTGCTGATACATATCGTTGGTTAAGTAACCTTGCATTTTTACTATCTTCTGTAAGAGATATTATGTTGGATGCTCCCAACATATTTAATGCTGAGTTGCACATTTCTACTGTCGATGCCATTTTATTTTAAACCTGTTATTTATTGATTGAAAAAAAGGGGGCTAAAAAAGCCCCCAATTGTTTATACTGTGTAGTAAATCCAGAAATAAATTGTTCCAGAAATAGTTGCTCCACCAGTAGTGATTTTAATATCAAGAGCAGAATCGCCATTCTTATAGCCAAGTCCAGCCACAGCAGTATTTGCCGCAGTTGATCCCGCTAACATAGATTGACATTGCCCCGCAGCATTCCATGTGCCGACAGCTGCTAAATATCTATCAGCATCGCCAGAATCACCAACTGTTAAAGTTGAAGATCCACCCAAAGCATCAGCTTTGACGATAACATCATGTATAGTAGCATGAGCTGGAATCCTTGCGATAGTTATATCTGATCCACTTCCAAGAGATGATGCCTCATAAGTATCATGCCACACCATAAGGGGGCTTGATGAATTATTTGAATCAATCATCACACTAGGAGATGCATCAAGATTAGTAATGTTTACACTTTTTACACTAGCCATATCTATTTATCTCCTATTCTTCACAAGCGATTTCAACAACTTTTTCCTCTTCCATACGAGTAGCACCCAAATCCATTGAGTAGTAAACTTGCGTAGAATAAGATTTATCATCTCTTTCGCTTATTTTTGCGGTTATATCTTTACCAATACCTAACTTGATACCATCAGCTGCAAAAGCAATAACCTGTCGGTCTGGAGTTGCATCTTCTGTAAGTAAGTTAGAAGTGATAAATTCAAATCCTAAAAACGTATTAATATCTCCCTGTGCAAGAGCTTTAACTGTATTGTAGTCTGAACTCTTAACCTCAGTAAGATTTAATAGATCTGAAATCTGTTCGGGAGATACAACACAGTATCTTTTGATAGATGGATCTACATCGTTTTGGTCTAGGATTTTCTTAGCGGATAGTAATTTTGCAACAGTTAAACCAGCACTACCATGCACAATTTTTTGCGAAGATGGTAAAGCGGTTGAAGTACCACCAGATACACCTGTATCTGCTGAGCCTAAAGCTGCTGTTATAATTACTGAATCCATTGCTCTTCCCATAGCCGCAGCTGCTGCTTTAGCATAAGAAGAAGTCGGATCTATTAACATACGAATTTTATCCGCATCATCAATTAGATCAGCCCATTCGTAAGTCGCAGTATTTAATCTACGTCTTGAATGAGGCATATCGATTTGTGGAGTTGCTCCGTGCCTAGATGTTCTCAGCTGGGCAGTTGTTTTACCAATTTGTTCGAAGAAAGCATTTTTCCCCTTAATTGATTCGACATCTACTGCTCCTCTTAACTTTGATCCCATTTGCTGGGAAAGCATTTGAACATTAGCGGAATATTGCTCCACAAAAGAAGTTGTTACATTTACTGACATAACAATTTTCCTTTCATAGTTTTTGTTAAATCGGTTTGCTTATCCACCATGGGGCATCCCTGGATTTTAAATCTTTTGGATTTCTAGTCTTTCCCAGTTGTCTTGATCGCCTTTCGGTTGTGATCTATCCTACCATTCCTGGTTGGAAACTTATTTCGGGATTATCTCTTGGTTTCTTTTCCCGTAACTCTAATACTTGGGCTACTGCCTTATCGTGATCTGGATGTGTCTTATTCCAGTAAGGCATATTAGGTTGTGTTAATTCTGCAATTTGTTTATCAATTTCAATTGGTGATAATAAATTTGTATCACCCTCGGCACGAATAACATCCTCACCCATCTTATCAGCTATACCCATAAACATTTTTATAATAGCGGGATGATCTTTAAAGGCAGATCCATCCGCTAAAGGTATATTTAATATTTCTTCACTCGCAAAGGTTTGTGCTGCTTGTCTTGCTTTCATTACACTAGGATCAAATTGTTGTCCTAATTCTTTTCTTAGCTCTAACTCTTGCTGGTGTTTTTGTTGTTCTAAATCTCTTGTATGAGCATCGGCTGCCCCTTTATTCATTTCAGTATAATAATCTAAAATGCCCTGGGCTTGTGAAGTAGATAATCCTAATTTATGAACAGATGTTTTAAAATTATCCAAGGCTTCTGGATTATCTGTTTCATAATTTACTTCATAGTTTTTTGCATCATCTGGTCGCCCAGCAGCTGAATAAAAATTACTCCAATCTTCATCCGAAAAATTTTTATTTGGCTTAATCATTTTATCAGCTCCAATCATACTCTCCGCATTGACATAACTTTTTGCCAGGGATTCAATTGAGCTAAATTTTTTTAATGATTCATTTGATTGTAAATCTTCTGGTAGTGAAGAGATCCAAGTTGTTTCTTGTGGTGTTGCTGGTTGTTGGATTGCTCCAGGCTGCTCCGTTTGTTCTTCGGGGGCAGTTGTCTGATTTTCTTCCATTAGGTTTCCTTTTTGGTTATCATGTTAATAATATGAAGAACAACACTTCGCTGCCCCTCTCTTACAAAGGTTTCGTTTGCATTATCTGGTACAAATGTACTAACTGTAAAAAAACATCGTCTTTGTAAATCTGATAAAACTCTCTTACCCTCATCTGTATCAAATATATGTTGGTAATCTTTTTTAAGTTGTTCTATTAATTTTTGTGCATCAGCCACCCATTACCTCCTTTAATGCTGGTGTTGCAGATCCCGCAGCTTTTGCCATTTGTTCTGCTTGATTTAATTCTGTTTGTGCTTGTTGTGCTTGTTGTCTTTCATCACGCATTTGTTGTACTTCACCATCGGATCGTAAAACTTTAGCTGGTACACCAAGTACATCCGCTACATGATTTGCCATTGCATCCGTATCTAATATATCTAACACAGGAGCTAATTCATTAAGCGGTGTTAAGATTTCCATTGCTTGTATAATTGCCTGGACATCTTGACCTCGTTGAGCTTTTGCTAATGGAGAAACATATTCAATATCAATTTCTAATCCTTGTAGATCTTCTGGAGCTGGTGGTAATGCACCTTGGCGCATGAGTATTGCAAAAGACCTGGAGATAAGTGGTCGTAACATCTCCGCTTGTAATCTTCCAAGAACAGGAGCAAGTAATCGCATTTTCTCCTCATTTCTTTTCATTACCTCAGTTGCGGTCATTTGAACATTTTGCTCCATTAATATTTGATCAACAAAGTATGCTTGTCTAATTGCTTGTCGTCTTTGTTCTTCCATATTTAAACCAACAGGAGTATTGGCTTGGATTTGTAATGGCTCAATTCTATCTCTTGATCCAGATCTATAAAAATTTAATCCTCCTGGAGTAGTCTTAATCGGTAAGATAAAACTATCATCGGGAACTAATAAAGGTGGATCAATTTGTTTTTGTGCAGCTCTTATTGTTGTTTCTGACATTTTATTAATCATTTTAATATCAGCGAGAGCAATCATGGATGGAGATCTGCCATAGACCTCAAAGCTCGATTTTGACCATCTAGGAATCAAATAAGGAAATTCCTCAAAACCACCAAGGGAGATCATCTTCATATCTTCTGGATCAAAATATGCGGACATAAAAGGCATACTTTTGTTATCTACTTTGTATGGGTTAGCATCATCATTCGGCATTACTGCATGAACGATAGTAAGATCCATATAAGGATCATCCTTTGCTACTTTTTTAATTCTTTCCGATACATTTTCCTCACCAAACATTTCGACAATGTTTCGTGCAGCCATTTTACAATTACGAAATACTGTATCAATTCTACCTTTAGAATTTTCCTGGATATAAATTTCTTTAATGTGTCTTGTGGTAAATCGTAAAAGATCATTAGGATCATTTTCAATATACATACACGCAGTACCAAAAGCACATAAATCTAAATACAGCTCATGTACTTCTTGTTGAAAGTTAGATCTATCAAAAGCAATATACATTGCCTGGTTAGCAGATTCTAACCATTCATTGTTTTCATCCGTTGCTAATTGTGGATCTTTATAACGTAGAGAAAACCAGGGAGTTGCCGCATTGGTTAACATACCATGGAGGGAGGAAGATAGTAAGTTAAGGGCATGAAGAGCAGTACCATCATAGATTTGTTCTGTTCTCTTATCTCCCCTTGTTCTCTCTTTTATTATGTCTGCTCGTTTTGGCAGCACATAATCAGCGATCTCTTGCCAATGGTTTTCCCAATTGGATCTAAGATCAACTAACTTTTTATACCTATTGTGTAATTGTATAACTGGCATTTATTGTCCTAACGTAGTTTTTTTATCACCAGCCCCAAGAGTTGATTTTACAACTCCTAGAGTATCAGTAATAATATTTGATGATGAATCTGGTTTAATTCCTTTTTGTTTTGCTTTAAATTTTTTTATATATTCTGCATGAGCTGTTTCTGGAGTAGCAGCATCTTTTAATGATTTAGCTGCATCTAGCCTCATTGCTGTTGCTCCTATGCCTGGCATCCCCAAAGATAAAGCTCCAACCATTAAACCTTTCATTTTGTTTTGTGATTGCAACATTTGAGAAGATATTGGCACAGATGTTAATGCTCCACTTGGATCTCCACTTCCCATTCCTTGTGGTGTAGCTGGTGTTTGAACACCCGCATTAGGATTACCACCTCCATGCAAAACTTGACTACCCGCAGAGTTAGTTTGAAATGATGTACTTAAATTTGTTGCACCACTTGCTAATTTTTTCTTATAATCTTTTTCAGAAATTTTTATAAATTCTCCACCTTGTTGTTCAAAATAATTTCCAACAGTAGCCAAACCTTGATTAACTAATTCTTGATTAGCAGCTGCTGACACAGCCCCACCATACATTTGATTACCTTGATTAATTTGATTTTGCATTTCTTGATTAGCAGCGGAAGTGACAGCTGCCACTTGTTGTTTTCTTTCTTTATTTCTTTTTTCTTTACCCGCTGTTGTTTGCCCCATTTTATTGACCTAACTTTTTCTTATAAACAACATTAGGATCATCCATCAAACCTTGTTGTGATGTTAATACTGTTTCAATTTGATTGGCATTACTTGCTTGGAATGCTTTTGATGCTGTTGATCTTTGTGAATACGTTGGTGTTGCATTCGGTACTGGTGGGCGAGGTGGTGGCGGTGGCGGGGGTGGTGGTTTCTTTGGTTTTAAAAATCCCATGTTATGCTCCTAAAGGGTTGTAATTATTATCAGCTGCAAATTGCTTTGGTCTTGAATCATTCAAATCCATTTCTTGTGTAGCAACAGCTGCGGTCATAAAACTGTCGCAAAAATGAGAACTCCAATCGTGGACAGGCTTAGAATAGGTACGTTGTTTATCTAAATACTTTCGGTGATACCATTTAAGCGAATCTAACAGCGGCTTGGAGTTATCACTATCAAACCAACACTTGCTCAAAAAAAGTTGTGCAGCGTGGATCTGATCCTCTTTGGGTAGCTTTGGACACACTTTAACTGGTCTAAGCCCCAAACTATATGCATATTCTTTTCTCGATTTACCTGTACTCATTTCTCTTGTTTCAATGTCGTGAGGAAAAATAAAATTCCTATAAAAATAATCTCGTTCTCTTACAACCTGGGCATAGTGATCTAAGCCCTCATTGTTATTAGAGTAAGTATCAATAATATTAAAACTTCTTCCAATCTGTTGCATAAAAATTAAACAACATTTATCCGAGATCCCTAAATCAAAATAGACATCTACTGGATAGCCTGGATCATAAGGTATTCTTGTTATATGTTTCTTTTCTTCTATCTCCTGGACAAACTTAGCAAAGATAGCACCACTTCTATTAGCCATCCATGAACATTCCATTTCTTGCTCATACTGATCTGGTGTCATCAACTTACGCATCTGAGATAATTCTTTCTCATCTACAAGTTTTGTTTCAGATACTTTCCAGGTAACAGTAAACCATTCGGGATCTACTTTTGCTTTTTCAAATAAATCGTAAAAAGCATCCATTCCATTTGGTGTACCAATAAAACACACTCCGCCTTTTCTATCAGCGATAGCTGGTCTAATAATTTCTGGAAACATTCTTTCATCCATCTGTGCATACTCATCACAGAATACATAATCAAAGAACTGCCCCCTGGCACTATCTGGATTTTCTGCCCCGAATAATTGTATTCGAGATCCATTTGGAAAATCTGCTCTTAATTCTGTTTCGTTGTACTTCATTCCAGGTATTACCCTGGTATACATTTTAATCATATCCCAACTTATGAGCTTAATTTGTACTCTTGTCGGGGCAAACATTGCTCCTCTAAAGTTTTCTCTATCAGTAGTTAAGGCTAACTTAACTAGATGATTAACACCAAACGTAGACTTGCCACCTCGTCTGTGCATTACACATACACCAAAGCGGTATTTGTTTAATTGGTTATGCAGCTCTTCTTGCTGTGGTCTTGGAGTATATGGAATTGATATTAACTTTTCCATTTATATCCAGTCTATTGTTGGTAATCCATTGTAATTAACATCATAAATAAACCAACCAAAAGCCATAAGACCTCTAGCCACTTCATCTCCTTGTTTTTTAAATGGAACTCGTCTTGAAAAAATTAAAACTTTTTCTAATTTTCTTTTATTAAATATTTGTTCTCTTCTTTTTAAACCTTCTAAATAAGAAACTTTAGAAAGCATAACTACTTTTTTTTTAGCAAGTGTAAAAGCATGAGTTGTAAATTCTGTTGCTAAATTAAAAGGTGGATTAGTCACTATATTATCAACTTGTCTTGTTGATTGTAAAAAATCTATTCCTGTTTCTCCATATCCTCTATCAATTAAATCTGATGAATATACATCATATCCCTCGTTAATCATAAGTTTGGACATAGCCCCATTACCACAAGCACATTCCCAAATGTTGCCATCAAACTTTTGTCTATCCAAAAGTGATTGTGTTGCACCTATTGGTGTAGGATAAAAATCGTTTTCTTCTCTATCATTATCTTTGTTGTGTCCAACATAAGCTAATGCTGAATTTTTTTTCATTAATGTATTGTCTGTGAAATACCCAATTGAGTATTCATGTTATTAATTCCAAATTGCTCCATTAGTAAATAACAAAGGCTCTTAGCCTCTAAGTCTGTATTAAAGCCTGTGAACTCTATTGTTATTTTTTTAGTATCTTCGTTATAAATTAACGAGGCATAAAAGTTTTGTTCGTCTGTGTACGTCAATGTTTTGATCTCCCGATATATATATAAAAACATCGGACAGTATTTTTCTGGGTATATGGGCTGTCATATATTCAAAAAAACATCCGATTTCTGGGAAAAAACAAAACCAAGATCGTAAATCCAGGATTAATTCCAAGACTAACGCATTACCTAGGCGATGTTCATTCCAATTCACAAAACAAAATTAAAACTTTGAGTATCAAGCTGCGTATCATCGCACTTCATAATGCGTGTGCGAGAGCTTTCACTATGCGTAATTAAATACCGACATCAGCTGTCTTACTCTTATCTTCAATCTTCTTTGATCCATCATCCCAAATGAATTTGTAAGTCACATTGCTATCTTGTTCGATCTTACTCTTATCACCATAAACTCCAATGAGTTTAGATGCAGCCCAGCGATAGTGATGTAATCGTTCACGATTCCATTGGACATCTTGCGGCTTAATATCTTGTGATAATAAATCAAAGCAATGATCCAAATGAGTTGCAGCACCAACAGCTCTTGCAGCCATAATCTTGTCTGCAATCTTTTGATCTTCTCTCATCCATTTGTAAACAGCAGATAAACTAGGATAA
>Ga0098059_1000820_pt1 | contig 16707 bp, 21 predicted proteins | sample 20_taG_FD_92580 | JGI IMG/M metagenome (GOLD analysis project Ga0098059, IMG submission 92580) | Marine viral communities from the Subarctic Pacific Ocean - 20_ETSP_OMZ_AT15318 metaG | ecosystem: Environmental > Aquatic > Marine > Oceanic | place: Subarctic Pacific Ocean | collected 2015-01-19
AAAAATAACCCACTGATATAATTATTGTGCACATAGTTATATTTAGGCGGAAGAAAGGTTCCATTATAAAGGCAAAAGCTCTTTATAGTCCTGAACACAAATCGTGAAAATGTAGAGCGATAGTGCACACATATATTTTTTAAACCAACTAACAAGTTAAAAAAAAGGAGAGTACGATGACCGATTTAATAATATTTTTGGTCTTTATCATAGCAATGACTTTATTTACTGGTATGATACAAGCAATACAAATAGAGAAATACAAAGAAAGAATCAAATCTTTAAAAAAAGACAATAAACTTCTATCCGAATTGTCACTTTTTAATGAAAATACATATTCAAGAGGATTTGATGTCAGAGGATGGAAACAAAGCATGGAAGGAGATGAAAAACAATGAATTATATTAAAAAATTATTACCTTGGAGAATATTGATTTTTAAAAGTAATTCAGGAGATACAAGTCATTTATTTATTAAAACTGGTGGCAAGGTCAGATACATGAGAGTATATCAAGAATGTTATACAAGGGAGAAAAATAATGATTAAATATTTACATGAACACCTAATAACTTTTGATGATTTTCATGCTGAATTACAAAATGCAACATGGGAAGAAACAATGATTAAATTCATGACTATAGATAGGGTAACTGAAACATACATAGAAAAAAATGATTTAATAGCAGAAATGCCAGTAAAAAGTATTAAAACTATTAAACCATATCGTGGTTCTTATTATTACGCACAAGAAACAATGCCTGTATGTTTTCACGAACCTTATAATGTTTATGATGAATACGTAAGAGTATCTAGTAAAGATTTGATAAGTATAATTAACAGAAAGAAAAAGTTTCAGATGTTAAAACTTGTCAAAAAAAGAAGGTATTTTTATATAACTTTGAGTGAGGAATGATGAAAGATGACAATTTTAAAATTCGTCTTAGTTCTAGGGATAGGAACAATGCTATACTTAGAGCGAAGAAAAAAATAGAGAAGATGACAACTAAGGAAACAAAAGAATTAAATGATTTTGTATTGGACAAGATAATGGACGATATAGAATCATGGCGTTAGTTGTTACTCTTCCTTTCGGTAACAAAGGTGGTTACAAAAAGTGCATATGTATATGTGTATATTCCATGTAACCACCAAACTTTAGGAGGACATATATGAAACATTATTGGTATGATGCTGATGCAGATATTATGTATACAGCATGTTTACAGACTAGTGAATTGTGGTTAATGCTTTTTTTAACTATATTATGCTGGGAAACAATAAAATACATATTGTTTAAATTAAAATGATTATTAAATATGATAAAAACAAAAATCCATATGTTTACAGTAAGGTTGGAATAGTGCAAAATGCTACATGGCGTAAGAAAACAGCTGAAGAGTTCAGAAAAAAACACGGCGCATGGTGGTTATTTGTAGGAGTTCCAGTAAGAAAGAAAAAATCATGGATTGAAAGGTACAGAAAGAAAGATGAGAAGTAATAATGACATGATACTTGAAGATGTAATGGCTTCAATTAAATCTTCTGGCGAACAACTAGAAGCAGAAAAAACTATTACATGGGAAGACTTAGGTGATATACAAGCAAGATTAGTTAAAATCTTATCTCAGAGACTTAAAAAAGGTGCTGAGAAATACCATCAAGAACTACCAATATTTACTCTCGATGATAAAAATCGAGATAATTTGTTTGAATGTGAGCAAGAAATACTAGATGCATTGAATTATAGTAGTGCAGCACGCATGAAAGCAGCAGAATTTGTAGATAAATATGTTCAAAATGAATATAGAATACAAATGACAAGGGTTATTGCCCATCTATGTTATGCTTATTTTAATTTAAAGAAAGCACAACAAATAGAAAATAATATTAATATTAATAATAGAAACCCTCGAAAGGAGGTTCAACATGGATAATGGTTTAACCATTCGTTTAATGTATGGATCAGCTAATTTTGCTGAAACATCATTGCCAGCTAATGTAACAACAGTAGCACACCTAAAACAACATTTAGGTAATGTTCCTGCTAATGCATCAGTAAATATCGACCAAACAGTAGTTATGGATGATAATACTGTATTAACAGATGGCGCTTCAGTTGCAATCGTAGCCAGTAATAAAACTGGTGGATAGCATAATATAAACCCCGTAAAGGGCTAACACAAATCCTTATCAATCAAGTAATACCTCGTTTTTTTTCATTTGATCATTGAGTTTAGAGTATCGCTCTAAGCAAAAGATAAGTTGATAGTTAGCCCTTTACATTAAAAAAAAGTAAAGGTAAGAAATGAAAATAGAAATAGAAAATTGGAAACCTGATATTGATAGAATATCTGACAATATTAGGTTAGGTCCTCAAAAAGATATATTAAATCTTGTTGATGACATAAATGCCAGATACATTTGTAGTACATGGATAAGCGGAAATCGCAACTATTTACCAGTTGATGAAAATGTAAAACCGTTAGGAGTAACACCTAAATTTAGATTTAAGGCAGGTTACAAAGACACAATTGTCAATACAATTTTAAGTAAATTCCATCAATACGAAAAACCTGGAACACTTGAAACTATGTTTAATAGATCACGTGGAACTAAATATTCATTAAAATCATTTGAAGGCAAACTTTTAGATTTGAATCGTAAAATGAAAAACTATCGTGCAAGCGGTATGGTATTTCAAGATAATTCAGAAATATTAAAAGAAGCAGTCAATATTTTAATGGACACAATAAGTAATCAACAAGAACTTATAAAGGTTATAAATGAAGATACTAATAACAATTATACTTGTGATTTAGATTTTTATTGTGCTGATTTAAACAACCTCTGGGCTAATAGAGGACAATTAGATGAATTACCAAATGAATCTAAAGAAACAATAGAGTGGGAAACTGCTTTTATTGTCTTTAATGTTCATATTAAAAAACCAGAGCTACGATTTGTAAAAGAATTACAGCATGGAGAAGACCAAGGTTGTGAAGATCTTGGAAGTATGTCTATAGAAGATATTCATCTATCTTTTGGTATAAATGTACAAGAATGGCTTAATTCTTTAATTAATAACAATATGGATATATCAACTATCACCAGTAGTTCTTTTAGGTACGATAGACACGGTAGACAGAATGGATTTAGCACTTCTGCTAATTTAGGTCTAAGTACAGCCAATTTATATAAAAGTGGTTGGTACGAAGGACTAAAATACGGTGCTGGTAAAAGGTTTATATCTTGTATAGGAAGTTATTATACAAGCGATAGAAGCCTAATTATGTTTCCATATATAGGAAATAGTCCAGAAGGAACTGAATATAGAACTATTGTTGAAAACGATAATCTAAATCATATTTGTTTTGGTGAATTAGACGCAGCAATAACTCAAAATATGTTAAAATTACAATTCACAGATTGTTTAATGTTTTTGCCAGCATGGCTAACATGGAATTGTAATACATCAAATCCTTTAAATAGCATCAAACAACTTACATTAGTTGCAGATAAACAATTGTCACAAAAATCCTGGGAAATTATAGGATTTGATACTTTTGAAAGACATTTGCGATTATGTGATATGTTTGGTGCACATGTTCCAATTTCAGAAAACTATAATTACAGAGGAAGAAATTCTTTGGAAGATTCATTATTAGTACAAATGAATGCTTTTATAGATACCTGGTATGATGAAATAAATGGAAGATATGAAAGTGGAAAAAGAAACATAATTGATAGCTTTGTAAGAATATATGGCTTAGAAGGTAATTCTTATTCTGCTAAAGAACATATCAATAGTGCAATATTACTTAATGGAGTAGAAGATGGCTTATTACAAGTTATTTTAGAACATTACATTAATGCTAATATTTCTATGCAAGAATATGTTAAAAATGATTGTTATTACTGGAAAAATACTACTCGAGTTAAAGAATTTGAGGAAGTATTAGACTCGTTTAACGATGAAGATGAACAAGAAACACTCTCAGAGCAAGAAGAAACTACTAATGATTTACCTGGTATTCCAACATTTTCAGAAGGATCTTCATTAATAGATATAGATAATGAAAATGATGAAATAGATAGAGAAACTCGTGAAAGAGAGATGGCAATATGGGTAGCAACCCGAGGAGGTCACAATGGCTAACTTCTATATGAGTCGTAAAGATTGGAAAAAGTTACAAAACTTTGCACAATATGCTTACGATGAATACAAGTCAGAAATAGGCGGATTTCTTATAGCTGAACAAGATGAAGATAATAAATGGAAAATGCATAAACCTGTAATACTAAAGCAAGAAATTAGTGCTGGTAATACAGTTATAGATAAAGATGCATTGGCTAAATATTATGTAGAAACAGCAATGAAAATGAAAAAGAAACCGTTTCAATTTGTATGGTGGCATAGTCATCATACAATGGCAGTATTTTGGTCTACAACAGATCTAGCTGCAATAGATGAGTTTAGTAATGGACAAATGTCTGTATCTCTTGTTATTAATTTAGAACAAGAATATAAACTAAGAGTTAATTTGTGGAATCCTTACAAAATGCATCAAGATGTAGAAATGGACATTATCGATAAACCAACATCAAAATCAATACCAAAGGGTGTTGTTAAAGAAGTTGATAGTTTATGTGCTAAACCAGAACCTATAGTTAAGACATCTATTGGTCAATATAGGTATAATGGTCAACATAACTATAATCAGTGGTCTTATCAATCAAATCTATCTAATGATAATCAATTAGATGTGTTTGGAAAAGATACAGATCCAGAATTAACACAACTACAATGTAAGGTTGATAATGTTCTTTTAGACTATTTAACAAGCCTTGATTTCAAAGAATATCAAAAAGGTATTAAAAGTCTAAATACAAAACTAAGAAAAACCAAAAGTGAATTAAGAGTAGGTTTAGCCGAAGAATCGAATGAACAATTCTTACATCATGCTATAACACAGTTTGATGAAAACTTTTGGATACATCCTAAAGATGAACATTGGACATTTTTAGATAAATGTATTGAATTTGACTTAGAACCAGATGAAACTAATCTTTATAATAAGAGCTTTATGGGAGGAACAACAAATGTTTAACCAAAGATATAGCAATATTGTAAGTACGTTTCATGAATATACATATCATATATTAGGTTGCGGTGCTATAGGTAGTGCCGCAGCTACTCAAATCGTAAGAATGGGTGGCACAAACCTAAAATTATATGATATGGATAATGTCAGTGATGAAAACATTGGCGTTTCAATGTTTCGTGTAGAAGACTTGCAAAAGCCTAAAACAGAAGCATTGGAATTAATATGTAAAACAATTAATCCTCTTTTAGATATTGAGTGTTTTACAAAAAGGTTCGATAATTACATACCAAGCCTTGAAGGCAATGATATAGTTATTTTAGGTTTCGACAGCATGCAGTCTCGTTTAGAAGCCGTAGAAATAATATGCAAAATACAAAAACCATTTTTACTTATAGATGGTCGTATGGGTGCAGAACATTATCAACAGTATGTATTATCACAACCAACATTCTCTAAATACAAATCTATTTGGTATTCAGATGAAGAAGGTAGTGAAGAACCTTGTAATGCAAAAGCAACATCATATTGTAGTAATATGTCTGGTAGTTTTATAGCTAACTCCATAAGAAAAGTGCTAACAGAACAACCATACAATAAGGTAATGGATTTCCATTTCCCTACAATGATGTTGAGAGTAAAATAGTTAAGTTTCTAATCGTTCTTAATTATTTATAATGTCCATTATTCCTTTCGTGAAAACATTAAAATAATGGACATTTACTCTTTTTTTGTTTATATTACGATGATTAAAAATAAATTAATATTAACTTAAACCATATAAAGGAGAAATTTAAATGGGATTTAATATAAAAGACTATACATTAGTCAAAGATCGACTCATCGCATTTCGTGAAGAGTTTCCACTTTCAAGCATAACTACAGAATTATTAAGTGTAAGTAATATAGTAGATTCACCAACAGGTGATTATGCAAATGAATACGTGGTAAAAGCAACCGTAATACCTAATCCGTTGCAAGAACCAGAAGTAGTTTATACTGGTTTAGCAGCTGAAAGAGATAATACGGGATTCGTAAATAAAAGTTCAGCAATAGAAAATTGTGAAACATCAGCAGTAGGTCGTGCATTAGCATTTGCAGGCTATGGCGGTGATGTTCAATTTGCTAGTGCAGAAGAATTGATAAATGCTAAAACAGCACAATCAAAATCTGCTTTAACAAATGATTTATTAGAAATAATGGATAATTTGTTTAAAGTGGCAAAACTTCATTTAACTGATGAACAACAAAAATCATATAGAGAAAGACGTAGTGCTGGATATTATGATACTAAAGTTAAATGGCGTAAAACAGTTGATGGTTTTATAAGACTTTCAATACCTCAAGAAACTAAACCTATAGACAAGAAGGAGGTTAAAAAAGTTGCAAAATCAAAAAGCAAAAAAGATGCCAAGTGAACATAGAATAACAGGCATGAATGAAGGTGACATGAAATTCATTCAAAACGATCACGGAGAATTTGCATTAATAAGATTAGCAAAATTGCCAGGTGATTATGGTTATGATTTTATATCAGAAGAAAAAACGTTAGACGATTTCAAGATATTTATTGAAAGCCATAATGAATCTATGCAAGATGCTATTAATGACAAAACTCAAGACTATATTAACGACAATCTAACAGGAGGTTAGAATGGCTATAACGGGTACAAAAGCTGCTAATAGTAGCAATAAAGACAGAAACTATTTTATTAATAAATGTAAAATTACTGAAGTAGTTCAACAAGACTCACAATATAACGATACAACATTAAAAGTTACGTTACAAGATGAAAGAAATGGGTATAGCTATACTTGTTTCATTAATCAAAACTTTGAAAAAGATACAAATGGTATTGTAACTGATTTAAAGTTTCCAGATGATGTAAATACTCTATATTTAGCAGCTGGAAAAGACTTAAATGTGTCTGATGTTGGTGAGATCAATACTGACAAACTTATAGATTCTGAAGTAGCTTGTTTAAGCTATGAATCTACAGGAAAATACAAAAGAGCAATCTGGAGTGTTATGTCATCATGGGATAAGATAGAAGATTTGGAACAAAAGTTTAAAGCACAGGTTGCTAAAGGCTATCCAAAAAACTATAAAAAGAATACAGATAAAGTAGAAATTGGCGAATCTACAATATCTGTAGACGATTTGCCCTTTTAATGACAGCTAAAAAAATAGTTCTTTTATGGATATCTAACCAAATAAAGAACCGATCAAAAGCCTTTTATAGTTTCGATTTTGAAAATCAAATCGGTAACTATGGAAGGCTTGCTCATCGCAAAGTACATACGCCAAGTACTTATTCAAGAGTGTTTAGAGCTATTCGTTCAAGTGATGACTTAGAAAGAATGGGCTTAAGATTAACTGAAATAGATTCGAAAGGGAATGCAAAAGGATGGAAAATAGAGAAACTATCGTAGAGATTGTAGAAGGTTATATCAACAACAGAAATGTTACTGGTGATATAGATACTTACAATAACTTAGTAGAAAAAAATGCATTTAAAAAAGAAATGTATCGTTCTTATTACCATTTTGACGAATCTTTTCGTGAACATGTTGAAGAAAACGGATCTGTAAAAGGATACGAAGGTGCTTGTTATTTAGATTATATACATTTAGATATTGACAAAGGAGAAATTGATGACAAATCTTTTAATCCTTATGTTATGCAATGTTTATCTGAACTATTAGATAAAGGTGTTATGACAGAAGATATTAATATATGGTTTAGTGGCAGTGGTTATCATATTAAATTAAAAAATGTATTTGGTTTACAACCGAGTAAAGAATTACATACAAAATTAAAATTAACATTAGAAAAACATTTTAGTTTTGGTGATTCTATATATGATAAAACACGAGTTATTCGTAGTGAATGGTCTTTAAATCCCAAAACAGGATTATATAAAGTTTTCGTTCCTATGAATTTACTACAAGATTATTCATATAAGGATATAACTAAATTTGCAAGTAGCAAAACAGCATACAATAAATGGGCTAAAAAATATGATGGCTTTTATGGTAATAAATTTACTAAAGAAGACATACAATTTGATCCCTATTTACAATCAATGATAGTTGCTTCCCCTACAATAGCTGCAGTTACTAATGGTAACAGTAGAAAGGGAGATGTATCTAACATTGTTTCATGTATGCAACATGTTTATAATGAAGGACCAGTAAAAGGTTCTCGTAACATGAAATTAATGCGTATGGCAAGTTCATACAAACGTTCTGGTGTACCTTATTTAGTAGCTTTAAATGGCTTACTAACATGGTCTAACGGAACATTACCAGATAATGAAGTCATAAGATCTGTAAACAATACTTACGAAGGTAATTATGTTTATAGTTGTAAAGATCATATTATGGCAGAATACTGTGACCCTAAATGTGTATACTTTAAAAATAAAGATTTTGTTTTAGAAATCAATAGTATTGATATATTAGAACAGAATTTAAGAAACTACATTAATGACGATCTATCAGAGCGTTGTATTGATGTAGGGGAAATGTTTAGTATGCCATCATATAACTTTAAACCAGGGGAATTAGTCGTATTCTCTGGTGATACAGGTATGGGTAAATCAGCATTTGTTCAATATGTGGTAACAAAGGCAATGAAAAATGTATTGTATCTATCATTAGAAATGAAAGAAGAACTTACTTTCAGACGTTTCGGTCAAATGGCTATAGGTAAAACACAAGAATGGATCAACAATAAATATAAATCAGATCCAGACTTTACATTAAAGGATAAATTAGAACATATCCAATTAATGACTATAGCTCCTAGAATAGATTCAATTAAAAAAATAGTTGCAGAATATCAACCTAATGTATTAGTTATAGATACAGCCGATGAAGTGCAAGTAGACTTTAATAGAGGTGAAATAGAAAAACAAAATATTGTTATTGACGGGCTTAAACAAATAGCTCAAAAGAATAATATTATAATTATAGCTGTTTCACACTTAAATAAAGCTAGTGCTGCTAGTAATGTGGTAGCATTGCATTCTTTAAAAGGATCATCTAATCTAGTACAAAAAGCGGATAAAGTATTAGTTATTAAAGGTGAGAGATCAGAAAAAGTAAGAACTATATCATCTGAAAAATCAAGAGATGAAGACAGGTTTGAAATGACTGTATTTTTCAACACAGATAACTTTACATTTCGTAAATTAAATGAAAGTTAAGCAAATGATTAGATTAATAAATAACAGGGAAAGTAAATTAGGACAAAGACAATTAGGATTCCAATTATGGATATTTAAATTTTTACTTGTCTTACATACTTTTGCTGGAAAATCAATAAGTTTAATATTCTTCATAGGTAATTTTAAAGTATCTTTAACTATAGGTACTACAAACTTTGAAGAATTCTTTGGTAAAACAAAGCCTATGGGTAAAACTTATGACGCATAGAAATAAAATACGTGGTAACAACCTAGAACGTTTACTAGTAAATACTGCTAAAGAGGAAGGGCTCTCTGCAAAGAGGGCCTATGCCTCAGATGGTAGAGCATTAGGTAAATCAGAGCAAGTAGATTGTATGGTAGAAAGATATACTATACAAGCTAAGATGAAAAAGAAAGTAGCTCAATGGTTATATCCAGATTACCATAATGAAGATGTTGATGTAGTCGTTACACGTATGGATAGAAAACCAGCACTAGCAATACTACCGTATTCAGAGTGGATAAGATTAATTAAAATAGAAAAGGAGTATCTTGATGGCAAAGATAAGTCTAAGTGAAAAAGAAGGTGTTATGATAATTAAACTTGCAAGTAAAATTATTAAAGCATTAGAAGAAGATATTAAAGAAGAAAAACGCAAAGAAACTATACGTAAATCAGAGGATGTTGACGATGCAACTTATAGTGGATATGTAAATAAAAGTGGAGCTTGGGAATAATGGCAAAGAAAAAAGAAACAAGTAAGAACTTTTTAGATTTCTACAATCCAGCAGAATTAATGATTGTTAAAGCTGCACTTCTTAATTACAGAAAAGCACCATTTGTTGGTGAAACTGAAAAAGACATGATTGAAGAAATACTTAAAAGAATAAATCAAGATAATTAAATTTATCCCCCCTATATTAACACGCTTTAAAAGGAAGCGGGTGGTGAAAATCCATCTTTACCCTATAAAGCAAATACATCTTGGTTGGCACTGAATGTAATAATATATTAACTGAGGGGGGATAAGATTGGAGAAATATGGCTAAGAAAAAAGCAACCGATAAGACATGGTCTATTAAACATGAGGGTAAATTGAATCCTAATAATATTATTTTCACTAATAATAAATATAAGGAACTTATCTCAAACTGTAAAAAAGTTGATGATAATATTAAAAATAATAGAGTAGCATTAGAAGAAGATCCAGGTGATCTAGTTTGTATAGTATGTAACACTGGATCAGGACCATCTTCAGAACCAATGGATTGTGGAGATGAAATATATCTTGCAATGTGTAATGGTTGTGGAGACTGGGGAGAATTCGTTTATGAAAATAGTGAATATTTCGATTCATAAACACAAAAAATATAGAAAGTTGATATGAAGAAAAATCATATTGTAAAACTCAATGATGGACCGAAGGCAGCCTAATACCTTTAACATAATCGGTTGGGGACAGAGTTTCTTTCTATATAAATGTTGTTTTGTAACCAAAGGTAGGCTGTAAATTACGGTCTACCTGCCCTTTTTAAAAAAAAAGATTACGAGAATAGCCCATAAAGGCAATAAAAAATTTTTTTAAAGGAAAGGGTCAATGTAGAAAACACGGCTCGATTAAGGTATCAAATAGAGCCTTATTCTTCATTCTCGGTATTTTCTTTGTTTTCTGGACGTTTTCCAAGCCTCGCAAACTTGTGAACTGGAATACCAAAGACAAATTCTGTCCACATCTCTGGAGTTTCTGCAGCTTTTAGAACATCACGTCCAAGTCTACCAAAAGGTAAGGCTGTTGCAGCTGTATATTTCGAAAATGCTTCCCAGTCGTTGTTAATTAAGCTTGTAGTTGGTCCCAATACAAATCTTCCAAGAGGTGGAGTAACAATAGATAATGGTGATAGTAAAGGATGTCCATACTGATTATAGAAAGCTCTTTCTCTTTGAGTTTCATCTCCAAATGCTAAATGCGACATATCTACAGCCCAACTCATAGGAGGTGATAATGCATATTCAAATATAGAAGCCATAAATACAGTACCAAGAGCAGATACCATAAGATCTGCACTCATCTGTCTTTCAAATCTTTTATTTGCATCAAAGTCTCCATATCCCTCTGTTAACATACGATCAGTTATTAAGTTTGCTCTTCTTCTTATACTGTTCCAACTATAAGGGTGGAATCTTGTCATAATTCTACCAAATGCAGTATTAGAAAAGTTAGGTCTATTAGTTGCGTGATATATAAACTGAGTAGCTTCAATACCTTTTTGTGCATATTCTAATAAGAATTGTTCAGATACTTCTACTTGCCCTCTAGAATCTTCCATCAAAGATCTTGCTTTCATATAATGTGCCATGGCAGTTTTAACACGCAAATGTCTTTCTGTAGAACTCATAGCTAATGCACCCAATTCTAAGAACTTTCTTCTAATACCATGTTTTTTGGCAGATTCACCTACAGTCAATGTTTCTTGAATTACCTTATCACGCTTTGCTCTGTTTTCCTTGTTGACTTTTTCATTCCTAGTATAAATAGGCAATCTTTTGAAGGATTCTGATATAGCAGGTGCTATTTCATTTATAAAGCTATGCCAATTTGTATCTGATTTTGGTCTTAAATATGCTAGTTCGTTAATAATATTGCTTTCTATAAAACCAAAAGATTCAAAATATGTATGTACATCGGCTTTAGTTCTTATTGGATCTGTCGTTCTTGCACCAGTAATCGGATCTACTACTGATATAGTTTTATCTTTAAATACTTCTAATAATTTTTTCTCATTAAATGTATCTATATAAAATTGAAAACCTACATCAGAAATTAAATTAGTAGTACCACCATATAGATTAGCAATAGCTGATTTAGGGTGAGAAAGCAATGTCATCATTTCAAATTTACCTTCCATATCTGATATCCAATTTAATTTATTTACCATAGCCTGATGCCTCGCACCAGGATCATTAGGTAGTTCTTTAAATATTTGAACTCTACCATCAGTTAAATGCCCTAATAATTTATTTGCTTTCTGCTCTAATCTTAAGAACACATTACCTACAGTTTCTTCACTATACCAACCCCTAAATGATTTTCTTATCTTGGTAATATCTATGTTTTCTTTATTTATAACTTTTTTTCCATTAGCATTTGTTTTATATAAAAATTCATCTCTATATTCCAATGTTCTTTGTCTAATTAAACCGTGCGAACTTGTTTCAACGTCATATTTTACTACATCTCCATTAGTTTTTATAATAACCTTTTCAGCATAATCTATTTGAGATATTTGATTTCTAGGTATTAACTTACCTTTTTCAGTTTTATAAAGTCCATACATTTTATTTCTTAATTTAAAACCTATATCTTTCTTTTTTCTACCAAGTATATCTTGGCGTTTCTCTTTTGCCTCTTCCTTTTGTTTCTTAGTAGGTTTTATAACTTTTCCTTCTGCATTAGTATATGTAAAATCTTCTCTCATTATATTTCTAACAGCTGCGTTGTGATCTAAGATTATTTTCTTTAAAGGGGATTTTGCATATAACTCATTTTGAATGCTTCTAATTTCAGAGTCAGAAGGACGTGTATACATTCTAAAGTCGTTTATAAGTTTTTTAGTTATTATATCTCCTTGCTTTGTTAAGAAGTGCATACTATATCCAGATTTAGCATAGTCATCTAATACTTTCATTTCCTTTTCCGTAATACCATGTAAAGCTAGACTTCTATTGCTAGGCATATTCATATAACCTTTAGTTAAATCTATAATTTTATGTAACCACTGTCTTCCAACCTCTGGATCGATTCTTTTATTACCAGGTAATATATTGTTTTTAAAATTATTTATATGCAACCTAGCAATCAATGCAGCTTGTTGACTTGTTACACCTATAGAACTTGTCTTTATGTACCTAAAATAAGCTTCATTGGTTATATCGTATCCCTCTACAGGCACAGGAGCTCTTCTTCTGACAGTACTAAACTTACCTACGCCAGGAGTCTCCATAGATCCACTTCTTGTAGATATATTCATCAATCTATCAAAGGTAACTGCATCATAAAAATCATTACTATACTGTTCTGGATTATTTATAAGTTTATTTACCATGTTTCTATAAAGAGAATCAACTGCATCTTTCATAGATATAAAACCTCTTTCTAGATCTCTATCTAAATCTTTACTATATTGAGCCAATTGATCTTCTTTTAACCCCAAATTCTTTTTGTATTGACCTACCACTTCTCCACGTTTAAATGCCTCTATATCTATTTCTTCAAAACTTCTATAGGTTTCCTTGGATTTGGTATTATATAACTGACCATACATACGCAATGTCTCTTGTGGTATATGTACATCCTGAACATATTCTAAGTAAGCTTTTGTTTTAGGGTGATATAAGGGGTGGTATGTATCACTAAATCTTTGACCATTTACTTCTTCTGTTCCAATAAATCCAATAAAACTATTTTCTAATTTATCGTTATTAGTTTCACGTATAAAGTTTCTCATTTCATCAAGAAGGGTTCCTTTTACTTTCTTCGATTTTACTTTATTTAATTTAGCATAATCTAAATCTATACTACCATTTTTATTTATTGTACCATATTTTTCTAAAACTATATCACGTATATCTAATTGAAATTCTAACCATGTTATATCTTCTGTATGGAAATGTCTTTTTAATACGTTTTTACCTTCTGCTAAACTTCTATCATTTAAATTATATGTTTCAATAAACATAACTCTTTCGGTATCTACTACTCCCTCTCTATCTAAAAATAGTTCAGATAATTTTCTGTGTTTATACTCTGGAGTAGCTATATCCTTACTTAATGTAGGTAATACTCCCTCTCTATCTGTATAAAATTTTTCAAAATTAAAAGAACCTCCCTTGAAATTACCTAATACAAAATTTTTACCACCTACAATTTTTTCTAATTCAATCCAATTACTTTCGTGTAAAAGCTCAAATGATTCAGTCATTTGATCTCTAACAGCATCCTTATAAAGCTCTACATACTCTCTAGGTGTATAATCCATGGTATCAGCAAGTCCAATACCTTTTACTCTAATTCTAAAATCAGGATCTATCTTTGCCAATCTCTTTCTATATAGCTCTACATTATTTTTTAAATTATCTATAGATTGTTGAGATTCAAACTCTCTAGGACCTCTATTCGCAGGAGAGGCGTCTCCTACAATTCCCATTTGTCTTTCATAAGCAGCAAGCCCTTCTATAGTATCTTTTATTTTTGTATATTCTTTCCAATTATCTGGTTCAATAAGTTTTAATTTAGCTCTTAAGTCATTCTCTATTGCATCTTTTAATGTATTACCTCTTGTATTAGCACGTCCAATACTTTGACCTATACTTTCAACTGTTGTTGTAGGAACTCTAATACCAACATCTTTCATTAGCCCGCCCTGTATAACTTTAGCAGTTCCAATTTTATAAACCTTTTCAACCTTTTCAAACATTTTACTTACTTCAGAAGGAAACATTAAGTCTGTATCAAATTCTGGTGGCATTAATTTTTCACCGTATTGCTTTTCTAGTTCTACTAATTCTTTAACTAATTTTTTATGTATTATTTTTCTTGCTCCCCACTCTTTCCATCCTACCATATATCTATTTTCGAGTATATTGCTAAATATTCTTAAATGATTATAGTCTACTAATGGAGCTTCTGTAGTAGGGTCAATCTCTACTCCAGATACTACATTCAATCTCTCAAAAGCTTTTAAGTATATACTAGATAAATCTAATACGTGAGCAGTGTTTCCGTGTAATATCATACGAGAGAGTATGTCTTCAAATCTATCCAATTCTTTTATTAATGATTTAGGAGGCATTCCATATTTTTTCTCTATTTGCTTATCAAGAACTCCCAACTCTTTCTCTATTGCTTTTCTAAAGTTTTTAGCTTGACTTAATTTTTCCCAATCAACCAACTGTGTTGCAAACCTACCGTTTTCTAATGGGAGTATTTTATTATCAACTACTCTACCAGGACCATCAACATCCTTTAATGCTTCTACACTAGGCAAGTTTACCATGTCATATAAAAAGCTATTCATTCTTTCTGGAGTAGGTTCTTTAATAGCGTCTATCATTTTTAATTCATATGCATATATGTCTTTTTTAACTTCTTTAGATATAGCAGAATTACGTGCCATATTATCCCTACCCTCTGGTTGGAAACGTAGTAATTCATATTCTAAGGCACCTAACTCTTTTTTTAATTTATCATATATTTCCACACTCTTGTAGTCCCATTTTCTCATATCGGTACCAACTTGTTTTCCTGCTTTCTTATCCCCCTTTTTATGCTTCATTACATTCAATATTTGACCCTTAACATACATCATTTTCTTTTCTAATTTAGCAACGTTTTCACCTAATTCTTTTGGCATTGCATTGTAATTTAAGTGTAAAACAGGGTTTGCTTCATGCCAATACTCAAATAACTTCTCTACTTCTTTGTATATAATCTCTTTAGCACTGTCAGGTACTACAGTACTTGTAGCCTTTTTAGAATAATAACTATCTAATTCACTCTTTAGTCTCTCTTTGCTTTGATATACCAATTCAGCATAACTCATTCTTTCAGGGTCATTTTTAGATCCTGCTTTAAATTTTCTCAACTTAGCATCAGAAGCACCACTATACATAAACTTTTGATATTGAGCAGTATGAATTAACTCTCTTACAAAAGAATCCATATCTCCACGTGACATACCAGTAAATTGGTTTAAAGTTTCAAATATACTTTTATCTTTTAGTCCTTTGTGTGTATTGTCAAGAAAGTCATATGTTTTCTCCATAGCCTTCAACACTCGTATAGGATTCATTTTATTGTATAAAAAATGTGGATTATCTAATATAGCCTGTCTTTCTTGGTCTGTCATTAAGGCATCATTGAAAATAATATTATCATACACTTGTTTATTTTCTATTCCAAAGGCTCTAGCATAAGGATCTTTTGATATTATATTATTTACTTCTCTTAATACTCCGTATAAATTTTGTTTTTCCATACCAACTAACGGATCTAACTTCAAGTTTAAATCCTTAACATTATCAGCTAATAAATTTGCGATAGTTTTTTGATCTCCCTGTCTAACAATTAACTTCTCTGCCATTCCACCATAATCTGAAATCTTACCTTTCATTAACCCTTTAATGAAGTCATTATAAAATTTAGTTTCTATCTTACCAGTATTCATTCCATATGTTTTTTTAAGATATTCTCTAGTTTTTTCTATATATTTAAAAGCACTTTCTATTTTTACAACCTCAGAAGCATCAACAAATCTATTACCAATACCTGCATTAAGCCTTGCTATTTCTTGCCATATCTCTAGTTTTTCCTTCTGTGTTAAATCAGTTCTTTTTTGTAAGTCAAAATCTGCA
>Ga0098059_1000822_pt1 | contig 16699 bp, 10 predicted proteins | sample 20_taG_FD_92580 | JGI IMG/M metagenome (GOLD analysis project Ga0098059, IMG submission 92580) | Marine viral communities from the Subarctic Pacific Ocean - 20_ETSP_OMZ_AT15318 metaG | ecosystem: Environmental > Aquatic > Marine > Oceanic | place: Subarctic Pacific Ocean | collected 2015-01-19
CCGGACGGGGTCCTGTAAACAGACTTGTCTGTTTACAGGAGTAGGTGTGGTAGGTCCTGTATGTAGATTTGGTCTGTTTTCCGATCTCTCCTTAGTGGTAAAATAAAGCCGTTATGTTTGATGGAATTTTGTCTGGCCGTTATAGCGGTTTCGTCCAAACAGGCCGTTTTTGGGATGTTTCCGAATACAGGACATATAGCTCAAAACAGCACGCCATATTCTCAGTCACTTCTCAGCCTCTCAGTGACTGAGAAGTGGACACGACAAATATATCCTGTATTTATGTGAGAGGGATGAGCCACCAGCCGAGTGGTGATGCGAGCGGCGATCGCACGACGTCGAGAAGCGGGTTGAAGCGCAAGCGGGAAGAGAAGGAAAGAGAGGCAGAGTGGAAGGCCGCGGATGAAGAAGCGAAAGGGGAACAAGCCGAGCAAGACCGGCGCCTTCGCGCACATGAGGAAGCGACCGAAAAAGTTCGCAAACACAGAAGAGTAATGAACAAGTATGAAGACATACAAAGCACCGAGGGGCTCAGGCGGGCGGCGGTGGAGCGGGGGTGGGCGATGCCGGCGTTCCACCCAAAATTTCCCGTAAGTGCTCAGGGTCAAGCGAGGGATGTTCCCAGGCAGGTGGTGGATCATAGTGAGGCGCCCGCCATCGAACCCGGCCATCCCGACACTCCGGACTGGATGAAAGGGGGCAAAATGGCGCACCCGGGATCGGCTGGGGATTGGGATTGGGGTCACCATTCGAGCAGATTCGTTAGCCACGGCATGGTCCAATTGGGAAGAACCCCTCAGAATGATTTGTAAACTAAACGGCCTGGGGGTCCGATTTATTCAAAAGTCGAGGTGATGCCAGAGGGGGACGTCGAAGCGCTTTATAACGTGCCTGTTCCAAAAGCGTTCGAGGTGACTGTCGTCGACGTCGTCGCTCTCGCTCTCGCTGTCGCTGTAGTCGCAGTCGCGCTAGTAGTCGCCGTGGCGCGTGCACCCGCCGAGGTGGGGAGCCGGTTGGTTGTTAGCGCAGTCTTCGCACTGTGGGAGGAGGTGGCGGCGTTAGCCAGAGGTGGACATGGGGCTGTCCTGGCTGCTGTCACTCACCATGTCGTCGGTGCGGGCCTTCTTGGCGGGCGGCTGGCCCTCCGCCTCCTCCAGCGCCTCGAGCGCCTCCGCGTCGCTGAGCAGAAAGGTCGAGGCGGTCTCGGCTTCGTCCTTCTTGCGCATCAGGTAGGGGAAGCGGGCGAGGAGGTCCTGCATCTGGGCGGGGCCGTCGACCGTCTCGGCGTCTCCGAGGGAGCTCTCGCGCGGGTTGATGATGGCGTTCTCGACGGTCAGCGTGTTCTGCTCCTGCCCCCAGCCGCGGTCGTCGGCGGTGCTGTTGGCCGGGCGGCAGTTCGTGACGTTGTCGAGGTCCTTGAAGATGTGATTGACGGTCAGGTCGGGGCCCTTCTCGGGGTCGCTGCTCTTGTGGTACATGAGGTTGGCCGTGACGAGCGAGAACTTCATGAGGCTCGCCACGCCGGAGCCGGTGTAGTTGTTGTCGCCGGCGTGGTGGGTGAAGGTCGGAATGAGGTGGCCGAGGTAGAAGTCCATGTGGGTCGACACCGCCTCGGCGTTGTTGATGAAGCCGTTCTTGGTCTTGGGGGCGACGAGGCGAACGCCGACCTCGATCTCGATCGAACACTCGGCGAGCGGCGCGCCGAGACCGGTGCGCTCGTCCGGGGCGCTGCCGGTGATGGTCACGCCGTGGTTGAAGGTGAGCTGATCGGTCTCCCCGGCGTTGGCCGGCACGTTGGTGAAGAGCTTGTAGTCGCTGTACTCCTTGTAGTCGGCGCACTTGTAGGCGCCGCTCTTGAGCTTGCCGTTGTTGAGCGTCTTGGTGACGGGAACGACGTACCTGGCGCGCATGTCCTGGTCGCGCTTCAGCGCCTTGCCGTTCGCGACTGTCGGGGCGGGGATGATCTGGCCGTCGTCGTTGCACCAGTTGATGCGGTTGTGGGTGTTGATGGCGCCGGTCTTGGTCTTCCCGGCGAACGCGACGGCCAGCGCGGCGGCGCGCGCGTAGTGGAGCCGCAGGAAGCGCTTCTTGTCTTCGAGGTCGCCGTTGAGCGTGTACGTCCCCTTGATGGTGATGACGTTCTTGTTGATCCAGCGGAGGTCGAAGGGGTTGAGCAGGCTGACGGTCAGGCTGGAGCCGCGGAGGTCGATCGTCGGCACGCCGGTGAACGCGTTGGTGTTGGTGGTCTCGGACGTTCCGGCGTAGACCATCGAGTACTTGTCGTTGCCGTCTCGGCCGCCCGTGAAGGAGCGCACGACGGGGTTGCGCCCGATCTTGAAGATCTCGCCGATCTGCATGTTGTCGAGGGTGGTCGTGAGGCACGGATTGATGGGCTGGGCGATGACGGCCTCGGCGGGGACGGCGTCGGCGCCGTTGCCGTTGCTGTCGCTGTTGTTGTTGTCGGTCATGGTGCTGTTGGTGTTGTTGTTATTGGAAAAGTGAGTGACGATCGTCAATTCCGAAGCTGAAGTCCGGTTTTGTTGAGGCGTTTTTATTGGTAGATATATATACGAATACAGTATCCGGAGGGCTCCCGCCCAGTTCTGTGTGGTTGATGTTCACTCTTTGAAACGTCGGGAGAAATAGACAATGGCGGGCGCTCAACGCGTTACGTACGGCAGTCAGGCTAGCCCTTGGACGCGCGCGGGGACCCAATCGATGTTCAATCGGGCCGGCGATCAGGTCCGCGGCCTCATTCGGACCGCGGGCCCGGTGCGGCAGGCGCACCTTTACGGCTCGGTTCGGCCGGGATACGCTTCCGGTCGGAGTCGGAGCGGGGCTCAGCGGTTCGTCACCGGTCGGTTGAACGCCGCGGGTGGCCGTGCCGTCGTCGCTGATGCGATGCTGACGGCGCTGCGCGCCCTCGCGGACGATTTGAGGGTCGTCAATGAGTACGACTACACCGGCGGGGAGGCCGCGCACGCCTTTTTTCGCTTTGACGCCGAGTTTATCGATCAGAACGGCGTGCGGCAGTACCGGACGATCAACCTGGCCGGCACGGACATCGACCCGGGGCCGAATCCTCTGCCGGACAGCGTTGCGGACGTTCAGCGAGGCCACCTTCTGGCCGCACTGAACGACAACCTCGTCGGCGGCGGGGTCGGGAGCGACCCGACCGACGACCCCTCGATCACCAGCGTGTCGAACTACACGATCACGGGGGTGTCGGCGGGCGTGGTGCTGCCGAGGGCCGGCGGCTGCAAGACGAATCGCCGGGTCGGCCGGGCGGTGCCGATGGTCGACGCCGCGCAGCCGAGCTACTTTGAGGTGACGGACCCGGCGAGCTCCAACAACAACTGCGGCATTCAGTGCATGCTGGAGTCGTTCTACGAGTCGGGCCGCGTGATCCCCGCCGGGTGCAACCACGCGTGGCGCATTCGAGCCGCGCTGGGGATCCCCGCGGGCTCCGTGCTGACGTTCGACGACCTGGACAAGGTGGCGGCGCGGCTGGACGTGTCCTACGCCGTCTACGATGAGCGGGGGACGGTGGTCCACGCGCGCCGGCGCGTCGGATCGACGCATCTGGTGGAGCTTCTGGTGATCGGGGCGCACTACTCGCTGAAGACGGGCTTCGTGGGGCTGTGCGGCGCGTGCGGCCAGCCCGCGACCCGGATGCACGCGTGCGCCAATGCCAGCGTCAGGTGCCCCGACTGCCACTGTTTTGTGCGGTCGCTGGACGAGCATCGCTGTCAGTGGGCGCCGATGATCGCCGAGCAGCGTCGTCGCAGCGGCGTGCAGCGCGCTCTCGAGGACGAGATCCGACGGGAGGAGTTTCGGCGGCGGCGCGCGGCGAACGAAAGCGCCATTGAGGGCAACGCGACCGAGGAGGACACTCCCGAGTGTCGGCGTGTGCTGTCCGAGATATTCGTGAAGCGCTCGTCGATCGTCTTGGTCACGGGGCAGGGCGGGACGGGGAAGACGCACGTCGCGATTCGGCGCGTCAGGGAGCACCACAAGCGGCTCGTGGAGGACATCTCGAACGAGGCCTTCACCTCGGAGGCCTCCCTGGCGCTGCTCGCCAGCACGGGGTGCGCGGCGTCGCTGATCGAGGGGGCGACGACGGTTCACAATTACTGCGGCATTGGGCGCGCCGTGGGGTCGGGAGACGAGTGGGCGTCGTCGGTTCTGATGCGGGCTCGCAGCGACGAGCGTGGCGCTCGCGCTCGCGCGGTCGTGCGGAGGCTGCAGGAGGTGGAGATCATGGTCGTGGACGAGGTCAGCATGCTCTCCGGGCGCTTTTTCGACGAGCTCGACGCGTTTCTTCGCATCGTGCGCGGCAAGGACTACGCGGCCTTCGGCGGCGTGCAGATGGTGTTGGTGGGCGATCCCTGCCAGCTTCCGCCGGTGTCGGACTCCGGCGACGAGCACCGCGACTTCTTCTTTGACGCCGCGGCGCTGCGCGCGGGCTCGATTCACCGCGAGGTTCTCACGCAGCCTCTTCGGTTTCCGAGCCTGGAGTGGTTCGGTCTGCTGGGGCGCGCGCGCGTCGGCGCCCTCACCGCGCGGGACGTGCGGCAGCTTCAGAGCCGCGTGGTGGCGCAGGAAGTGGTGGAGGGGTGGAACGCGGTGCCGGGGGCGACCCCGAAGCTGTTCTTGGCGAGCACGAAGCGGGTCGTGCAGGAGTACAACCGGCGGCAGCTCCTGCGCCTTCCCGGCGCGTGCCGCGTGTTTCGCGCGCGGGACGCCGGGGCGATGTCGGAGGACGTCCGCGAGGCGCTGGCGCCGACCGAGGTGGCTCTGAAGGTGGGCTGCGTGGTGATGCTGACCGTCAACCACGGGGACAGCGTCTCGTACCTGGACGACTACGGCGTCGGCAACGGTTCGCGCGGGCGCGTGACGGGCGTCGAGGACGACGCGGCGCTGGTCGAGTTCTTCGGCGCCCCTGCCGATCTCGGCCCCGTTCGGATCGGCATGCACGACTTCAACGATGAGGTGGTGGTGTCGGGCGTCCGCGGCAGCCGGCGCCAGCTGCCGCTGGTCGTCGCGTGGGCGCTGACGATTCACAAGGCGCAGGGGGCGACGATCTCCGACGATTGCGTCCTGTCCCTCGGCAACCTCTTCGAGTTCGGGATGCTGTACGTGGCGCTCTCTCGAGTGGTGGACATCTCGAAGGTGTGGATCGTTGACTTCACCTCGGTGTACCGGGTCAATCAGCGCTGCGTGGATTGGCTCGAAAAGCCGATGGGCGTTCTCGAGAACGTCGGCGTCGTTCTGGACGGGCTGGGGAACTACGTCAGCAACACGTCGGTCGAGGTGTCGACCGCCGGCGGCCAGAACCTGTTCTGCAAGAGGATCACCAAGAACAAGACCTCTGTCGCGGCGAGCATGATCGATCAGAAGACCGTCATTTTTGACGTGAAGTGCGACTGTCCGAGCGACGTCGGCCGGGAGGGGTTCCTTCGCGTGTGGCGGGTGGATGTGCTGCACTTGCGGGCGGGGTGCCCGGCTGAGACGAGGGTGTTTACGTCGATGGTGGAGTTCGTGCGGTGGCTGTTCTTGGTGGTGGACAGGGACTGCAGCGAGTACGCGCGGGTCCAGGGCGACAAGAATTCGAAGACGAAGGCGTGGCTGAGGCTCCCCTATCAGCTCGCCGCCGTCGAGGCCGACGTTCGTGCCGGACAGTTTCTGCTGCAGACGCTGTTCGAGGTCGGCTTCGGGGAGCAGTACCGGACGGACCAGGTCTTCAAGGGTTCGAAGCTGTGCTTCTTTTCGATGCGCGATCAGGCTCTGCGCAAGCGCGCGCTGGTTTTGCACGACGTGTGCGCCGTGCTGAACTGCGATTTCGAGACGGCGTGCGCGAGCTACCTTTCGCCGGAGTCGGAGCCGACGACGGTGTTCCCGTGGCGCGGTCTGAGCCACTGCTCGGACGGACGCGCGTGGGTGGCGGAGACTCGCGCGCTTCGGCGGGAGGACTTTGGCGTCAGGGAGTTGGCGCGGATGGACGCTCTGACGCCCGACGCGTTGGAGGAGCTGTTGGCGGACAGCTTTTCCGTTCCGGGGGCCTGCACGCCGAGCGTGGAGCGCCGGGAGGTGTGGGAGGAGATCTTGGATGTCGATGTCGCGCAGGGCTTCGCGCGGTGGGGGGCGCGCGTGCACCGCATTCGCCGTCTGTACGTGGCGGTCGACGAGGTGTTGGACGACTACTTGGACGGAGTGAGCGTGCTGCACTTCCACACGGCCAACGCGCTCTCGAAGTACGGCCTCTTTGTGAACCTGCCGGCCGCGGCCAAGTTCTCGGCGGCGGACCGTCCGGGGAAGATCGACACCCTCATTTATCGGTTGAAGGGCGACATGGAGACGTTCGCGCGCGAGGCGGTGCTGGGGGCGAAGACGGTCGTCAACCAAGACTACTTCTGTTCGGCGGACGCGCGCGCCGGCAAGGTGGTGGACATGAGCGACCCGCTGTGGCACGAGAAGACGGACGCGCTGGTCTACTTGGACTGCCGAGGGTTCTACGCGGCGGCGATGCTGGGGGTGGATCATCCGTACGGCGAGCCGTACTGGGGTTCGGCGGACGACATCGCGACGATCGAGGCGATCGTCGCCGACGAGTCGCGCTGGCCGGAGCTGCTGAAGATGAAGTTCATTGTGCGGGTCGACTACTTCGGGGACCTCCACGACCCCGATCCGTCTTTCGGGTGGCGGGACGAGGAGCGGGGGGCGATCGTGTGGGACGTCGGGGCGAAGAAGGACGCGGTGATGACATCGACGGACATGCATACTGTATTGACTACGAGGGGCCGCGTGACGAACGTGCGGACGCCTCTGTTGTGGCCCCGACAGGGGAAGATTTACGATCCGTGGTTGGGGAAGTGCCTTCGCCTGAAGAACGAGGGCGAGGCGGAGGGGAATGGCGCGAAGCGGTCGCTGGGGAAGCTTTTGGCGAATACGCTGTACGGGTCGACGCTCCAGGCCGGCGGAACGCAGGTCGCGCAGCTGTGCTTCACGTCGGAGGAGGTGCAGCGATTCTTCTCGGAGGTGCAGTGGCGGGGCATGTACGCTCACGGCAAGGGCGTGTGCCTGTGGGGCGAGCAGCGCATCGCCGAGGGCGAGAACGTGAGCGCGTCGGGCATGGGCGGGGTCTTCACCTTAGCGGAAAGCCGCCGTCTGCGTCGACGTATGTTCGACGCGGTGCTCGGCGACGAACGATACTCGGCAGGGGGAGGACCGGGTCTCGCGGGTCTGTACTATCAGGACACAGACTCGATCGTATGTGCGGCCCCGCTGCTGGGACGTCTGCGATCGGCGGGGGTGGTTGGCTCGGAGCTGGGGAAGTACGCATGCGATCTAACCGGCTCGGCGACGCGGCCGGCGCTGGTGACTCGCTTCTGCGCGATGGCCGGAAAATGCTACGCGCTCGAAGCGTCGCTGCCGAAACGAGCGGCGCGAGGCAGTACCAGCCCACCACGAAGCCCCCGATCCCTCCGAGAAGAGCCTTGGCGAGTGGACCTGGGCGTGGCGGATGTCGAGAAGAATACGTTAAAGGGCGTTGCGAGAGAGGCGATGATTGTGGGAGATGAGGACACGCGGGAGATAAGCTTCACCGATTTTCGCGAGATAGTTCAGTCCGATGGGGACGAGACTGTGCGCGTTTCCCATCGTCTGTACGAGCGTCTTCCGCCTTGGAGCTTTAGCTATTTGGAGCTGACGGAGGAGACGGCGCCGTTCAGTGTGAGGGAGGCCGATTCGAGCAAGGTGTACGCGCTGCGTCCCCTTTCTAATCAGCAGATAAAAGTGATGTGGGAGGGGGATGCGAGCCGCCAGTGCCGGATGTCGTTGCCAATGAGTTACGAGTACGAGAGATAAGGTAGCCAATGGGAAAGAGGGATGTAAGAACAATATTAGTCTGTGTCACTTTTAATTTACAATGGAGGACAACAGCAGCAGCGGCAGTCAGTCGGTGGACGCCGCCCTTGCGTATCAAAATGCTGGAGCGTGGCAGTTTCTATGTTACTTATTGGACAATCTCCCGGTGGCGCCGGTGCGCGGGCTGATCATGCATCTGTGGCCGTTGCGTTCGGAGTGGCGGACCATCATTGGGCAGTGGTTGGATTCAGACGCGTTCAGTTCGACGTACTTTGTGGAGACGAGCGGTTTACTGTGGGACGCGGGATCGGGCGCGTCGCGGTCGTACGAGGGTGTCATACTTGCGTTCAGCGACGGCGTGGCCGAGTCAAAATTGGGGCCGTTAAAACGGGAACGGTCGTTCGACTTAGAGGACGACGGTTGAGTCGGAGGAACTGTCGCCCATTTCAATTTCGGAGGAATCGGGGCTATCCGGGTTCTCTTGTGGATTTTGCGGTTCGTCTGGCTCTTGCGGCTGACCGCGGTTGGTGTCGATGACGCATCCGAGACGGCACGGAGAGCTGAGATTGGCGTAAATGCCGTTGACTCTGGCGATGTGCATGCACTTTCGCACGAAGAAAAAGAGGAGGAGTCCCCACCCTCCGTATTCGATTCCGGCGTCGGCGAGCTGATCTGTGTTGCTGTCTTCCTGTTCGCTCATATCTCTAAACGAACTGTGTTTATCAATCAATTATATATATAGATCGTGTAGATCAGAAGGGGGGAGATGGCGAACACGTCGGGGGTGGGGATCAATGAGTGGGATCCGATCGGCCAACTTCCGGACCATTTCTTGATCATTGCCTACGGACTGCGCCGTTCGGGCAAGAGCGTGCTGCTGCGTCAGCTGCTGTACGACGTATGGCCGCGGATCCAGGCGCACGCGGTGTACTTGTTCAGTCAGACCGCCAGTGTGAACAAGGAGCAGTACGACTACTTGCCCGGGGGCGAGTTCGCCGTTAGCGACATTCAGGGGCAGAATCTGGAGATTAAGCTTCGGGAGATCATTCAAATTCAGAAGAATAAGCTGACGGCGGAGGACGCCGATCAGACGGGGGACGGAAGCAAGAAGAAGAAGCGAAAGCGCGGCGGGGAGGCGGATCCGGCGGAGGAGAAGAAGTCGGAGTCGACGTCGAAGAAGTCGAAGAAGGGCGGCGATTCCAAACCGGACCAGAAGAGCAATCCTCGGGAGTTCAAGCAGGCGCTTCACAGGGAGCAGCACAAGAAGATGCGTCAGCAGAAGAGCAGCGGCGTCGACGTGGAGGAGCTGATTGCGGAGGCCGAGGAGACGCCGAAGACGTTGGAGGAGTGCAAGCACGTGCTGGTGATTTTGGACGACTGCTGCAACGATCAGGCCGTGCGGTCGAGCCCGTCCCTGTCCTACCTGTCGACGTGCGGGCGCCACTTGAAGATCAGCATCATCATTTTGAGCCAGGTGGTCCACGGGAGCGGGTCGGTTCCGCCGGTCGTTCGCACGCAGGCGGACACGATTGTGATGGTGGCGCAGCCGCGCAGCATCAGAGAGCGCGAGCTCGTTTCGGAGCAGTACCTGACGGCCGAGAACAAGGAGGGGGCGAAGAAGGAGGGCCTGCGACTGCTGGAGGAGGTGACGGCGATTCCCTTCCAGGCGCTGGTGATCACGACGAACGATAACGCCGCGCGGACGTACGACGAGTACTGCTTCACCTACGGGCCGGTGCCGTTTCCGTTTCCGCACGACGAGTGGCGGTGCGGATTGGACGTGCAGTTCGAGGAGGCCAAAGATGACCAGGGCGCGCAGCACCGGCACGATTTCTTTAAGAAGCACCCCGATCGCAGCGATCGCGTGGCGCAAACGGACGTCCCGGCGGTGATGGCGCCGCAGTACGGGGGGAGGAATCAGGGTCCGTCGCAGATGTCGAATCGATTTTTGCTGCGGGGAAAGATCGGGTGGCAGCCGAAGCCTCCTGGAACAAATGGTAATGACACCTAAAAATATATAAGCAGTGATTGACTAGGAATTGCTAAGATGTCTCGCCGTAAGGCCGGAGCTGGAGCCGGAGCTGGATCACGGACTCAGATCGTCGAGGATCTGAAAGATGAGGATGATGATACGATGATGAATTTGCAAAATGTTCCTTTCAATGATCCGGAGGCTCTAGCGACTGGGATCATTACGGTGGGCAACGTGCAGATTCGCATTCCGGATTTCCACAATCCGAACGTTCCGATCATTCGAAACAGAGGTTCGAAGCCGTCACAAGAAGACGAGATGAATCTGGAGGCGGCGGCCGCTATGGTCAACGACAATCCGCAGGCTCAGTTTGACGGCACGGCACTTAGGCGCGGGGTGGGGTTTGTTCACACTGTCATGGGAATGCAGCAGGAGGTCAGGGCGCAGTTGGAGAACGTGACGAACCACCCAGATTACGTCAAAGCGTCCAAAGTGTACGCCGCGCATCTTATGTTAGGTAACCTCGGTGCGCGAGGCGTGAGACAGTTGATGAGTGACGGCGGGACCGCATGGGAACGGGCGTTCAAGGCCACGTACAACGTGATGTTCGCCGGCGGAGGTGACCCGACGCACGAACAAGTGAAGAAGGCCCAACGTGCGTACGCGCATCTCGTCGGGACGACGCGCGCAGAGAACGTGACGCCGGAGGATATGGAAGCCACCGGATTGGTGGCCGGCGAGGCGCTCGCTCAACACTTTGCGGAAGGGGCTGCTGTTGGAACGTCGCAGGAGATGCAGGAGAGGCTCCAAACGCCGATCACTCAACAAGGGTCCGGCGCTCTGGAGGTTATCTCCAGGCAGTTTGTCGATCACGCAAATGAGCAAGGGGCGGCGAGAGGCGCGGAGGCGGCCGCCAAAGGTTACTCAGGCGAAAATGAGCCGGAGAATCAATTCGTTCAACGAGCCGGCGCCGGGGCGGGAGGCATGGGCTCGGATGCGAAAGGGTACGTTCCTGATCGGGAAGGGCGGGAGGCGCGCGCTATGGACGCGGAGTATTACAAGCCCGAGAATCCTGATGCCGAGCGCGATGATCGCGTCGCTTTACGAGGCGAATTGAGGGAGGGAGACGAAAAAGTTGCAGCGGCCCAGGAGGAGGCGAGACAGTGGCAATTTTTGGCCAGTGTTAATGCCGCTCCAGAAGTGGTCGCCGCACAGAAAGCGGTGTTGGAGGCCGAGGAGCGGCGGAAGCAGGAGCGGCTTAACGAGGAAAGGCGCGCACAGAATGAGCGGCAGCAGCGGGAGCAGATGGACGCCGATCGGCGGCGGCGGCGAGCAGAGACTCGAGACCTCGCGGCGCAGTACCAAGACTTCGTCGAGCGCGAAGCCGAGCACGAGGCCGCTCGGCAAAACGCTCGAAGTCAGGCGCAAACCGTTCTCGCCGAGGGCTTTGGGGATCCGGGCGCTCATTTGCCGGGCGCGGGCGCGCGCGACGTTCCCGAGAGGCAGACGAAGACGAAGAAGCGTCCCCGCCCCCGCCCGCAGATCGCAGCAGCAGATGCAGACGCCATCCCCGATGCGGCGTTTGACGAGGTGGAGCGCAGCATCAGAGAGCGCGAGAGGCGCATGCAGCGGGGTGAGGAGAAGCCGCGCGAGCCCGAGCGTGCCCCGTCGCCGCCGCCGGTCGGCGCGGCGATGGCGGTCGAACCGCCCCGTCAGCGCGATCCGCTGGATTTCCGTAAAGCCGATTACGATAAGGATGACGGCCTCGGGCCTCGCAACCCCAGTAGCAAGAGGAAGGGAACCGACGATCAAATGAAAGAGGCGGCGAAGGGCCGACAGGTGGGCGGCGATCGGAGACGGCGCGTTGGTGCGGCTGAACGCGACCAATACGACAGAGACCGGAGAGGAAAAAGGCCTGGAGAGGGGGGCAGCGATCGACCGACCGGAGTGCAGCGGCGCGAGGCCGAGGAGAGAGAACCGGCCGCAACGAGGCCCATAGAGGGGGGCGAGGACGAAGAACGACCGGCACAACGAGCGGACAGGCGGCACGCGCGCGGATCGGAATTTCACAGACCGGAGGCGGGCAAAAGGGGAAGGGAACGCGAGGCCGTCGCCGAGCCGAAAAGATCGCGGCGGGGCCAGGAGGACCCTCAGCAGGCCCCTCAGCAGGCCGAGCAGCCTCAGGCGCCGCAGCCGCAGGAGGAGAGACGGGGTCGCGGGACTAAACACCGGAAAGAGCGCACTCGACGCCGCCATGATCCGTACGGGGGGAGAACGCGCGTGCGGGAGCGTTCTCCGTCGCCGGGTCCGCCGCCGCCTCCTCCTCCCGAGGAAAAACAGCCGCCTCCTCCTCCTCCCGAGGAAAAACAGCCGCCCGCAGGGGGTCCGCGACAGCAACGCCAAGATTGGGGCGAAAGCAAGGAGGAGAGCAGGGCGAGGAGGCACGCGAAGAGGGATAAGTATAGGAGCAAGAGCAGGGATCCCGGCGGCGTGAGAGGGGCGGACGAGCCCAAGGAGGACCCGACGGAGAAGAAGGGGGAGCCTGAGCAGAAGGGAGAAGCTAAGGTGCCGGATCCCCTGGCGGAAGCTAAGTCGCCTGGAGCGCCGGGGGGGTCTCGTTTCCGGCCCGGCGATCATACGAAGCCGGCGCCGCGGCCGCGGCGGAAGCCCGGCAGCCAGACGATGGTGGAGGAGCCGGGGAAGAAGCCGCCCATTGTGCCCGTTGACGATGACACCGACGATGACGACGACCCGTTTGGGTACGGGGCAGCCGACGGCAGTCACGTCAAACCCGGTCGTCCGCCGCGGCAACAATTTCACGTACAGTCAGGTAAGCAGTTTTTATATGTGGTAGTAGTGTATAAGGTTCCAAATGCCGGGGCATTACAAAAAGACCAAGAAGAAGGCCAAGCTCTCCGCGACAGAGCGGGCTCGGCAGCGGAGGGCTATTCCGACTCATTCGGCTGAGTCGGGAGACCTGGTTAACACGGGGCGCTATTCGCAGGGCGAGGCCTCTCAAGCGGCGGATGAGCATGCGTTTGAAGAAAGGACTGACTCAGAAGACTTCTCCACCGCAGATGAGGACGAGGACGGATGGGACATTGACGACGGAGACCTTTACGACGACGATCCGGACAACGATGAAGATCCGGTGAATCAGAACAGGCGCGGTGTTAGGGACCAAGACGGCGGCGGTGCCGTTCAGCCGCCTATGGCTGTGGTTCCCGGCATTCAGCCCGGGGAGGAGCCCGCCGCCGCCGGTGGGCCGGCAGCTGGTCCCGCAGCCGCCGGCCCAGGGGCCGCCGGTCCCGCAGCCGCCGGTCCTGCAGCCGCCGGCCCAGGAGCCGCCGGTCCCGCAGCCGCCGGCCCCGCAGCCGCCGGTCCCGCAGCCGCCGGTCCCGCAGCCGCCGGCCCCGCAGCCGCCGGCCCAGGGGCCGCCGGCCCAGGGGCAGCTGGGCCAGCTCCGGGAGGACCTGGGGGGGACGTGCCCGCGGAGAATCCGGAGCCGGCTCGTCCCGAGCCGGATAACCAGGCGCTGCCCGCCGTCGACAACGCGCAGGACGGGGTCAACGCGCGGCAGCAGGCCAGCGTGGGGCACCAGGCCGATCACACGCAGGTGGACGACGCGAGCAAGCACCAGCAGAAGTCGCGTCAGGAGGGGGAGGACCGAGGCGGAGGCCACAGTTCGCACCGTCCCGCCATTCACTTGCACCGGGACCTCTGCAACTGGGAGACCGTTTTCTCGCGCGAGGACGTCGTGTACGTGAAGAGCTTGATGGACTGGCCGTTCTACTCCGCGCACATTGGGGGGCACTGGTCGGCCGCCGTAGCGATGACCGATAAGGGTCTGGACGAGATGCAGGAGCAGGGACTGACGTCGGTGGCCGCGGCGCTTCGCTCCATTCAGGGATCGATGACCACTCTGGGGCACCTGAGCAAGACCGGTTCGGTGGAACCGGCGGTATCGCTGGATTCGCTGAAGAAGAACAAGGGCACGCTGGACGCGCTGTACTACTACGCTCTGTGGCTGACGAAGGCGATGCAGGCGTTCGGGCCGTACCAGATCAAGGCCAATGTCGACGAGACCGCCTCGGAGCAGTTCGCGAAGCGAATGCTGGAGTCCCAGGACTCGCACTCGACGGTGCGCCACGGGCAGCGCGAGCGTTCCGCCGCCGCGGCTCCGATTCAGCGAGGGGGGCTCACCTCCTTGAAGCACAAGAACCGCAACAGGCTCGGGTTCAGCAACACTAAGTGTTTCTTTCGATAAAGTATTTAGTTAGATGGCGGAGCTGCGGTCGCTGCGAAGGTTTCGACTCTGCTTGGCTTTGGGGGTTTTGTTGGGGGTGTTTCCCGCGAGAATGGTCTGATCTCTGGACCGCTTAATGGATTCCTGGTTGCGGCGGCCGAGGTGACCGTAGCCGTATCTCCAAGCGTATTTTGAGACGCGCTTCGGTTCGGCCGATCCGAAATTGGCGGCGGTGGTGGTCCCCTTGTGGTTGGTCTTCCTCTTGGTTTTGGACCTAGGACCGACCATTTTGCCCGTGTTTCCCGCCTCGACTTCGTCCGGTCCGATGTCCTTTTGGGGGTTTCCCTTGGCGCCCTTCATTTTCTGCTTGCGTTTGGCGGCCACCATGTTGCCGGATGTATACCTCCAAATTATATATAATGACTGTGTAAAAGTGGCCACCATGAATTCCAAGATGGTCGTTCTCGTGTGGGAGAACCCGACCTACTCGAAGAATCGGTTCAAGCCGAACTTCGCCGGGTTCTCCAGTCAGTATACCACGCCAGTGGCTACAACAGATTCGGAGATCGCAGAGTCGGAAAAGCGAACTGTGAGCGGGACGTCAATGGGGCACAACGATCCGGGGTACGACGGGGGCGCGTATGATTCGAGGCAGGATAATGTTCGTCACTACGACACTCTTGCCGAGATTGACGGCGAGCACGCTCCGACGCAGACGGACGTTACGACTCGGAACACCGCGTACACGGCGAAACGGCCGCGAATCATGGTGGGTGACACTGGGCTGGCCGACGCATACTCCGGAACTCAGCAGAACGCTGTGTTTCTCTCCACCAAGAAGTACGATTACGGTACCGGATTGGTGTGGGATGAAAACATTGAGATCAAGGACGACGTCGGCGCCGATGAGGGTTACTTCAAAGATCTTCCCATTCTGTTTCGCAAGCGTCACACCACGTTGCACCCCGGAGCCGCGGACCGGGATTATCGGGTGGGAGATCGGTTCTACATTTCGCCGTATCCGGTGATTGGCAAGGTGAAGGCGTTCGGCGGTGCTCCGCGGGACGCCATTCTCGAAGTCATTGAGACCGAGGAGTTAGGGGACCCGGTACCTGCTACCGATATTCGGATCAAGAAGATGAGGCTCGTCGACCCGGGCTCTGGGTTTTCGATCAACTCCGTGTATCGGCACGACAGCGATAACTCCGGGGGCGATGCCGACGAGGCTCGATTCGATCGCGCTACTACCGATCCGGACTTGCAGGTGAAGAACCGCGACTACGAAAAGGATTCGAGAAACGAGCCTCAGGGACTTACGTACGCGGACGACGGTGACGGCGAAGCTCGGGAGACGGGGCCGCTGACGGAGTTCACGAACACGCATTACGTGAGGTTTGTGAGGGGTGAGGCCAACGGCGACGCTATCACAGATACGACGGGCTATGGGCCGCCAGCATCGGCTCTCGCGGGCAATCCCGCGTTCACTACCAGCGATCCCGATGCCAATTTTCCGGCCCCTACTTTCAGAATTGAGGGGTTTGAAATCGTCATTCAGCAGCTGTCCGGTTCGTTTGTGACGGGAAAGGGCACGGACGTCGCTCCGAGGGTGTCGTCTTTGAACACTCTGGAGCGCAACATCGAACACTCGATGGAGCCGCGTTCCTTCATCAAGAACATGGCGGGGTTCGTGTCGACGACTCCGTACGGTCCCAAGCAGGGAAACAAGGGCCATCACTACGTTCTGCGGGGCGGCTATGACGTGAAGCACAACTTCGCCTACGACACGCAGAACGTGCACTTGAGCTCTCTGGGCGATCTGAGATCGACGATGGGCCTGGTGATTCCCGAGGAGATGAACTACCCTTCGCTGGTGGAGGTGGACGTCCCTTCGATGAAGGGGGCGGAGGTGCGGCTGGTAAAGATCGAGACGATCTGCAGTAAGTCGCACCACAACTTGGAGGAGGCGTGCCTTGACCTGACGGCGCTCCTGGAGCAGGACGGCGCGATCTCGCACTCGGCGCACGGCGACCAGGCGGGCCCGTACCTGACGCTCTACAGCGACGGGACGACGCGGCGAGAGGAGCACTTCTTCAACGTGAACGTCGGCCGGGTCCGCGACAGCAACGCCAAGATTGGGGTGAAGGCGGTGCGGTTCTTCCCGCGTCTGGGGATGTGCGCCTACGGGTTTCAGTCGGGGAACGATGTGCAGCACTCCTCGCAGGGTCTGGAGGGCGCGCTTCCGCGGGGTTACGATCGGTTGAACCCGGACCAGTCGGGGGTCGGTCACACCAACGGCCACCTTCTGCGGGTGATCATCACCCTGGAGACATCGGCGTGAGCAGCGTGTAGTAAAACTACTTCTTTTTTAAACATTGAAACTGGCGAAGAATCGTCTAAGTTTGTCGCAGGCGCCGCGCGCGCGGGGAGCGTTGATGTGCAGGTTGCCGCCGTCGACGTGGACGTAGATGTCGATGAGCTGGGGCAGGATGAGGGCGAGGAAGTCGTCCCAGAGAACAGCGTTCTCTCGATCAAACGAGGCGATAATGGTTTTGACGACTTCGATGACGAGCCGTTTCTTGACAGTGCCCGGTTGATCGTCGAACGCTTCCGCGAGC
>Ga0098059_1000823_pt1 | contig 16642 bp, 9 predicted proteins | sample 20_taG_FD_92580 | JGI IMG/M metagenome (GOLD analysis project Ga0098059, IMG submission 92580) | Marine viral communities from the Subarctic Pacific Ocean - 20_ETSP_OMZ_AT15318 metaG | ecosystem: Environmental > Aquatic > Marine > Oceanic | place: Subarctic Pacific Ocean | collected 2015-01-19
TGAACCGGTCCGGTCCGAACGCGATCGGGCTCGTTGCGTCGGTCATCAGCCAGGGAACTGTATGAGCGCCTTCGACTTTCAGGTCGATGGTCGGGCAGGCATAACCGAGCGGCAGGGCGGCCTCGCGGAAGATGTCCGGCTGGAAAGCGCGGCTTGCAACTTCCGCATAATCGGTGTCCGGCGGCGCTTCGCCCCAGCGGACCATTTGTGAGAGGATCCAGATTGCGTGCGAGCGCCAGGGGAAGTTGGCCGCATAGCGGTGGAAGACATTGAAGTCCGGCATGTCCACCCGGATGTGGCCGGCGGTCTGCCGGTTCTCGCCCGTCAGGGAGGCAGCCACCTTGTCGAGTCCCATGCCGGTATAGGCCGGTCCGCTCACAATGTTCGCTGCAGCGAGGCGGTTTTCCGGCTGGTCGACCCAGGCGGCGCTGGTCAACAGCGCCTGCAGGAGCCGGAGGTGGGTTTCATGTCTCGTGTCAGCAAACTCCCGCCGGACAGCCAGCATCTTCTCCGGTCCGTTCGACCAGATTTCGCCGGAGGTGATCAGCGTGCGGCCGACGCCGGATTCATAGGCTGCGGTGTTCCACGGTTCGCCAACGCAATACCCGTCGATCTCGCCAACCGAAAGCGCGTCCAGGACATGGGAGGGCGGACTGACCACGAGACGGACATCCCGGTCCGGATCGATCCCGGCAGCGCTCAGCCAGTAGCGGAGTTCATAGGCATGCATGGAATGGGGGTAGACATGCGCGAAAGTGAGCGGAGGCTGTTTCAGGAGGCGCCGGATATTGATGACGGCGGCCAGCGGCGAGGCGGTCAGTGGGAGGTGCGCCATCGCCTCCGGAGCGGCCTTCTGCATCGCCGAGAACAGGGAGTTCGACACGGTGATGGCATTGCCGTTCAAATTCAGCGTGAAGGCCGAGGTGAAGGCGCCGGGATAGGGGCCAAGCCCTGCCGCAGAGGCGACGACCATGGGCGAGAGCATATGGGCCGCATCGATCGCGCCGGTCCCGAGGGCGTCGCGCAGGGCGGCCCAGGACTGGAAGCGCGTGAGGGTGACGTCCAGGCCGAACGCCTCGAATGTTCCCCGCTCCTTTGCGGCAGCGATCGTGGCCACATCGGAGAGGCGTGCAAACCCGATTTTCAGCGGCGTGTGTGTCACGTTCCCTCCGTATCCTGTTTGTCGCCGATCATGTCGAGGATGGCGATGACGTTCTCTGCGACGGATTTCAGCGGTTTGCCCTGTTTCTGCGACATGTCGCGCATGGCCTTGAAGGCCTGTTCTTCCGTCATGCCCTGGCGTTGCATCAGGAGGCCCTTGGCCCGTTCGATCACCTTGCGGGCGGCAAGGTCGTCCCGTGTCTTGCGCAGCTCGCTCTGCAGCCCGTCCATGACCCTGAAGCGGGCGATGGCTGTCTGGATCAGCGGGCGGACCCTTTTTGGGGTCAGCCCATCGATGACATAGGCGCTGACGCCTGCTTCAATGGCGGCGGTCATCTGGTCGCTGCCTTCTTCCTCGACGAACATCACGATCGGCTTGGGATTGGACTGGGCGACCAGGCGAAGGCTCTCGATCGTGTCCCGGTCCGGGGAATTGCAATCCATGATGATGACATCCGGTTGTACCGATGCGATGAGGTCCAGCAGGGGGCGGCCATGTATGCTCGTTGCCAGGTGGACGGCGGCATGTCCGGACAGGCCATCCTCGACCTGGCGGGCCCGGTCCAAATCATCATCGATGATGAGGACGCGCAGGGGGACCGCCGCTGCGGCCGGACGGGACTCGCCTGCCTGCCGCAGCGGATCACGATCGTCAGAGGCTCCAGTTGATTTCAAACCACACCTTTTGTGTGTCGGTGGAAAATCCGTCGGCCTGATAATCTGCGAATTTCAGAGCCAGTCCAAGAGACTTCCATTTTGCACTCGCCTGCAGGTCCAGTTCGGACCCATAGTCTCCTCCGCCGGATTCGGCAGAGAAGTCATGATAGACCGCCAGGAAGCCGATGCCAGAAAAGGGTCCGGCATCCCCGGCACTGAAGCTTGCCTTAGCATACAAATCCTTCACGCCGCCTGCCGGTGTGACCAAAAACTTGTCAGCCCAGCCCTGGAATTTGTGCAGGGTCGCCAGAGGGGTCTGGAACGCGCCCGAAGTGTCGCTTCCGAGCACTTCCAGGCCGGCGCCCGCACTCCAGGCGCCGGCGGAATAACTGCCGTCGAGGAGATAGTAATTGGCGGAGTAGTCGAGAGTGCTGGAACCGTAATCGTTTTGCTGCGCAAACGCTCCGGCATAGGCCAGTTTACCGGGGCCGAGAGATGTTGCACCGGCAAGGCGCGCGCCGAACGTCTTCGACGAGGCGGAGCCGCCGCCCTGGTCGACATCGACGATATAGGAAAAGGCGCTGAGCTTGCCGGCGGGCGTGGGCAGGGACGCGTTGACGAAATAGCTGTCGCCGTCCCAGCGGCCGGCCGGAGAGTCTTCTCCGAAGATCCGGTTCACCTGCACGATATAACCTGCATCCACCGTGACCTTGCCGAAGGAGGTGTTCTGGAACCGGATTGCATCGAAGGTCTGCTCGTTCTGGCGCCAGCCGACATTGCCGATGAAGCGGTGATCGTCGAGGGCGATCCGTTGGCGGCCGAGCGTGGTCACCGTGTCCGGCAGGCTCTTGTTGACCAGCTGGAGCCGGTTCAGTTCGGTCACTTCAGGATCCGGGACGACCGGGTAGCCGGTCTTGCCATTGATTGTCGAATTGTAGTCGTCGACGAGGCCGCCGACATGCTCGAATTCGACAAGGAAGGTCGTATCGGTAAAGGCGCCGGTTTCAAGGCCCGCGCGGATGCGATAGGTCACGGCGCTGGCATCCTCGGACAGGCCATCCTGGCTGACGCCTTCATAGCGCAGACGGGTTTCGAGGATCGGATGAGAGGCTTTCAGGGCGTCTGCGAGCGTGTCGGGTGCCGGGGCGGGTTCGTCTGCAGACGCGGGGAAAAGGAAGATGGCGGCCGAGCCTGCGGCGCAGGCGAGCAGACGGAACAATTTGGCTGACTGGGTCATATTGGTCTCGGTGAAGAAGCCCGTGCGCATGTTCATGGACACGGAATGTTGGAACAGGCCGCGGGGCGCGGCAAACGCTTCAACTTCTTCATCGAAGTATGCCTTCGTCATCGAAGGCGGGCCCGCGTCAGCGAGCAGGGCCAAGCTGAACCGGGCGGCGCGTTTTCGCAATTCCGGACCGATCGACCCCGTCCGCGCCCACGGGGGGATGGATCAGTTTTGAGCAGATTGGCCGGTCATTGCTTGAAAGGAATGCACATCACGCGGGCTCCGGCCGGCGCGGCCGGGGCATTGGCAGCGCGCCGGATGAGGACATTGGCCGTAAGGAAGGGCGAGAGCACGGACGTGTCCTGATTGGAAACCGGGGTGACGTGTGCGGCGGCGTCCGCGCCAGGCTCCATACGGGCGCGCAGGAAGGTTTCGCGCGGGCCATTGGGCGCAAGGTCCGTGGAGATGGCAGCCTGGAGGCTGGTGGCGGGCGCATTCACGCCGAGCATGGCCGCGATCAGCGGCTTCAGGAACAGGTTGGCACAAACCAGCGCCGAGGCAGGATTGCCGGGCAGGCCGAGGACGCGCGTGTCTCCGAGCATGCCGAACCAGGTGGGTTTGCCGGGCCGTATGGCGACCTTTGAGAAGACGGGCGCGAGGCCGCATGCCCTGAAGGCAGATTGCATATGATCATGATCCCCGACCGATGCGCCGCCCAGGGGAATGATGATGTCGGTGCCCCGGCATCTTTCGATGAAAGCCCTGATCGAAGCCTCCGAATCTTCCGCAATCCCCATGAAATCAGCATCCGCGCCCCAGTTCCGGATCAGGGGCGCGAGTGCAAAAGGCGTGGAACAGATGACACTGGCCGGGTCAGCCTGGGAGCCTGGCAGGATCAGCTCGTTCCCATTGGCCAGAATGGCGATTTTCGGTTTGCGCCTGACGCGGAGTCCGGGCTGGTTTGCGCTTGCGGCGACCCCCAGTTCCATCGGGCCGAGCGGCGTCCCGGCCGGAATCAGCAAATCCCCTTCGCAAAAATCGACGCCGGCCCGGCGGATGTTCCGCGGCCTTTCCTGCGATGCCCGGATCTCGATCCGGGCGTCTCCCGCCGATACGTCCTCCTGGATGACGACATGGTCTGCGCCGGGTGGCATGACGGACCCCGTAAAGACCCGGACCGCCTCTGCGGGACCGAGTGGCGCGCTTGAGGGAGAGCCGGCGGCGGTTTCGGCAATGACGCGGAATCCGCCCTGGCCATCAATGAGATCGGCAAACCGGATCGCATAGCCATCCATGGCGGACATGTCGGCAGCGGGTACGGTGGATGCGGCGACCAGATCGCGGGCAAGCACATGCCCGTCGACCCCTGACAAGTCGAGGTGCACCTCTTCCATCAGGCCGGCATGTTTTTCCAGAAGGGCGAGGGCTTCGGTGCGATCGATCATGCGGTTCCTTCCGCTGCCTCCGGAAGGGTCCCGGAGCGTTCCCCGTTCGAGGTATCCGGCCTACCCGGCGGATGACCGGGGACCTTTCCGGCACCGGCATAGAGCAGCCTTGCCGATCTGAACAAGAGGCAGGGGAGTCCGGAATGGCGGAAAAACCGTAATTGGGACAAAGTGCGGACGCCGGCACGCCCGGGAATTTCCATCGTATGTCAGAATTGATCTGGACGGTGACGACAGGATAGGATCACCGGCATGACCTGCGATCAGCGACCTTTCATCCTTCCGGACCCATCGCAAGCGGGGTGTCGTGCCCAGACTTATCTGTGCTCAGGCAATGCCCTGCCTTGCGGCAAGGCGCCCTTGCCATGATTGACCTTGGCGTGATCCTCGCCGGAGGCCAGGGACGCCGGCTGGGCGGTCTCGACAAGGCGCGCGTCACGCTTGGCGGCGCGGCGCTCCACGAGATTGCTGCAGGCAAGATCTCCGGCCTGTGCCGGTCGATTGTTGTTGTTGCGCCGGACAAGCCGGACTGGGCCGATGCCGCCGGGATCGGCTTTGTGCCGGATGCGACAGGGGCGGGTGGCCATGTGCTTGGCCCTGCCGGAGGGCTGCTGGGCGCGGTGCGTTCCCTCGCATCCCGGGCGCCGGAAGGCCGACTTGTGACGGTTCCGGTCGATGCTCCATTCTTTCCTGCTTCCATTGTTTCTACGCTTCTCGAGGCGCAAGGCGAACACCCAGGCGCCGTCGCGAGCGCAAATGGCAGGTTGCAGCCTGTCTTCGGCGTCTGGTCGGCCAGTATTCTCGAAGGCCTTGAACACCTCGTGCTGCAGGCAAATGAACGCGCCCTTCACCGGATCGTGGACCGGCTCGGCGCGGCGGTGATCGATATCGGGGCCGGCGAAGATGCCTTCCTCAACATCAACACGCCGGAAGACCTGGCGCATGCCCGGATTCTGGCAGGGAAGGCTTAATGGCCTGGAGGGATGCGCTTCAGGTTCGCAGACTGGCCGGAAAGCGCTAGGGTCATGTCATGAAAACCACCTTGTTGACCACGCTTCCGGGAGCCCGCCCGTCTCCCAACAAGGACCTGGTCGATTCCCTGGGGCGGCGGGTCACCTATTTGCGTCTTTCCGTGACGGACCGGTGCGACCTGCGTTGCACTTATTGCATGCAGGAGCGCCAGACCTTCCTGCCGAAATCCGACTTGCTCGACTATCATGAACTGCTCCGGCTGGTGGACACATTCATTGCCCGCGGTGTCACGAAACTCCGGATCACGGGCGGCGAACCCCTGGTCCGGCAGGATGTCATGGGTTTCCTGGAAGATGTGTCGCGGCGCCTTCTGCCTGGCAAATTGAATGAGCTGACGCTGACCACGAATGGCACCCAGCTTGCCCGGCATGCAAGCGCGCTGGCCGGGATAGGCATCCGGCGGATCAATGTCTCGCTCGACACGCTCGACCGGGAAACCTATGCGCGCATAGCCCGGCGGGACGTGTTGCCTGCAGTGCTTGATGGCATCTGTGCGGCCCTTGACGCCGGTCTCCGCGTCAAGATCAACACGGTTGCGCTGAAAGGCGAGAACCGGGCAGAGCTGCCGGACCTCATCACATGGGCTCATGGCCGCGGCATGGATATCAGCCTGATCGAAACCATGCCGCTCGGTGAAGGTATTGCTGGCCGGACCGATGCCTTTCTCCCGCTGAGTGACGTCAGGGCGGACCTGGAACAGGTCTGGAAGCTCGATCCGCTTACCGACAATACGGGCGGGCCTTCACGCTATGTCCGTGTCCGGGAGACAGGCGGGCGGCTCGGATTCATCTCGCCGCTGTCCCATAATTTCTGTGAAGATTGCAATAGGGTCCGCGTGACCTGTACGGGCATGCTGTATACCTGCCTTGGCCATGAAGGCGGCGCCGACCTGAAAGCCGCGCTCCGGAGCCAGGGGGATGGCGCTGTTGATGAGGCCCTTGATGTCGCGCTGGGGCTGAAGCCGAAGGGCCACACATTCGATGCCGGTTCGCTCGAGACCGCTGCCACGCGCCGGACCATGTCCGTCACCGGAGGGTGATGTGCCAGCCACGGGGAATGCCGCCGTCGTCGCGCAAGGTCTTCCCGCATGGAACAGTTGATCCGTATACATTCAGGTTGGACAAGGAGACGGTGGCGACAGAAGGCGAAAGGAGCGGGGGAATAGATTGATGGATTTTTTCCCGGCTTTTTTCGATATGTCGAAGGCCCGCGTGGTCGTTTTCGGAAGTGGCGCCCTGGCGGCCCGCAAGATAAGGCTCCTCGCCCGCAGCCCCGCTGAACTCTACCTCGTTGGTGCGATGCCGGGGGAGCTGGTACGGCAGGAATGTCCAAATTTGAGAATTGTGGACCCGGAGATTACGGCAGCATTCCTGCAGGACGTCCAGTTTGCCGTCGTGGCAGAGGAAGATGCTGAAAAGCGGGCATCGGCAATTACCCTTGTCCGCCACCACCATATTGCCCTGAATGTCGTCGATGACCCGGCCAAAAGCGATTTCGTGTTTCCGTCCCTGATCGAGCGCGGGAGGTTTGTCGCCGGTTTCACCAGCGGCGGCGCTGCACCGGTCCTTGCGCGGGATTTACGTGCCCGGTTCGAGCGCAGCCTCCCGCAAGGTCTTGCCGCATTCATGCGTGAAGCGGGTGAGGTGCGGGGCAAGCTGAATGACAGGATTCCCGATGCGTATGGACGGCGGCGTGCCTGGGAGATGATCTCGAGAGACATCCTGTCTGGCCGTGAGCCGGAAGCGGGTGAGAGCTGGGCTGAATGGGCTGAAACGCGCATCACCCATGCGTCAGGCGCAAGCGCTCCAGAATGGGGTGTGGTGTGCCTGGAAGGCCGAGTGCCGGATGACATTTCGCTCCGGACATTCCGGTTCCTGCAGACGTGTGACCTCGCCGTTATCCCTGCCCGTATCGAACGGGACTGGACGGATCTCATCCGGAAGGATGCAGAGCGGATTGCCCTGGCCGCATACGATCAAGCCATCGGTCTGGCCATCAGGTCGGGGGTCAGGCAGGTCGCATGGCTGTTGCCGGCAGATGAGGACGTCCGTCGAATATCGGGCCTTGCTGCAACGGCAGGCATATCCGTTCGCGAGCTGTAGGTTGAGAAACCGTACGTGAATTTCGCCAGCGGGTTGTCAGGCAAAAGAGTAGTTTGTTGCAAGTGCGAAAAAAGCCGCCCGGTGTGGGTCGGGAATCGCCGGACGGCATCATTCGTAGCTTGAACCTTTCATGTGGGCACAGTGGAGGCAGGCGGCTTTCCCCACATGAATGATGCCCCCCCCCAGTAACAGCATTTGCCCGTTGCATACTGAACAGAGACTGTTCCTGTTCCGCACTTCCGCCGTCGTGCAATCGTGACCATCGACAAGGGGGGCGGAGGCAGGACTTCAATTCGCCAGCGTCAGGAGCCTTGCTCGCTCTACGCCGAGGGGGCAGGCACGATAATTTTGACAATAGTGGGAGGAATCCCAGACGAGGGAGCTAACACCTGCCTTGAGCATTAATACCGGCGATCACGGGACCCGCAGAGGCCTGAGCGTGCGGATCCCCGGTCGGCCAGCCACGAATGCGGCGCGTGCAAACTCAACTCCTATAGGTCGGACCACTTTTGAATACCGCACTTTCCTGACGGACCAGACGAGTGAGGGGTTCAGCTTTCTTTTGACGGCCCTCGGCCACAAGAATCAGGTTCGAGCGGCAAAGACCTTTGGATCCTTCCTGATGACCCCGGTTGCTGGGGTGACTTCGTCTTCCGCCGTGCGGCCTGACGCCAGGAGCACAGGAACATCAATTTGGCTTTTTCCGGCGCTGCCCGGCACAAATTTCGTCCGTTCCGGTAACTGACTTGTTGATCCAGATGAGCCGGACAGTCGCGGTGGCTGTCTCCAGGCTCAAACCAGGCACCAGGGTTATTTCCAGAGGGGATCATGCAAAGTACAAACTCATTGAAGCGCGCGCTTCTTAGCGCTGCGGCACTCTCGTTCGTCCCGTTATTCACTCCGTATACAGCAATAGCAGACCAGCTGGGCAAAACGCAAGTCCGCTCGTATGCAATTGCACCGCAAGACCTCGGACAGGCACTGCGCGCGTTCAGTCAGCAGTCCGGTATCCCTGTCCTGTTTTCCGAAGCGGTCGTGTCAGGAAAGAAGGCACCGCGGCTGGAAGGGGTGTTTTCGCCGGATGACGGATTGAAAAAGCTTCTCGATGGGAGCGGGCTGGAAGCGGTTCCGGCGCCGGGCGGCGCGCGTGTGATACGCGCCAGCCAGAGTGGGGCGGAGCTGCCCGGCTCCGAGCCTCAGTCCATCGATTCCGAAACGAAATCTGTTTCCGGGAAATCCATACCGCCTGCGGCCGAACGATCGAACGACACGCTGCGGGCCGACAAGATTACGGTCACAGGGACCAGCTTGCGAGGTCTTGCGCCCGAGAGCTCACCCTTGCAGGTCTACGGAAGGGACGAGGTGCTGGGGTCTGGCGCGACTTCGCTGGACCAGTTCATCCGCGCCCTTCCGCAGAATTTCGGGGGCGGATCGACAGAGTTCACGACGATCGGACTGCCGAATGACAGCAATTCCAGGCAGAACAACACGTCCGGGGCGAGTGCCAATCTTCGCGGACTGGGATCGCGCGGCACGCTGGTGCTGATCAATGGCAACCGCATGGCGCCAACCTCCGAGATCGGAGATTTTGTCGACCTGTCGCTGATCCCGATGGCGGCGATCGAGCGGGTCGAAGTCCTGACCGACGGGGCCTCCTCCATCTATGGCGGTGATGCTGTGGCAGGGGTGATCAATTTCATCCTGCGTGATGATTTTGAAGGGGCCGAAACCACGGCAAGCTATGGCTCCGTCACCGAAGGCAGTATGGAGGAATTCCGGTTCAGTCAGACGTTGGGCTCTGCCTGGAATAGTGGGAATCTGCTCGGCACGTATGAATATTCCAGCCGGGACAATCTGACCCTCGCCGATCGCCCAGATGTCGGCCTGTTCGAGCCGCGTGTGACAGGGGACATGCTGCCGCCGTCCCGATTGCTGGATCTCCTGCCAGCGCAAGAGCGCCACAGCCTCCTCCTGTCAGGCACTCAGCAGGTGAGCTCGAAGCTCAGCCTGTCGGCCTCAGGGCTTTATTCCAAGCGCGATACCGAGCGGGCCCGGTTCAACCGGAATGCATCTGTGGATGTTTATGAGACTGAATCTGAAGGCCTGACGATCGCCTTTGGGGCCGATTATGAACTCGGCGCCTCCTGGGCAGCGAGCATCGATGCCTCCTATGGCCAGATCCGGAACAAGCAAGGCCGGTTCAGGATTGAGGACGGGACCCGGCCGGATGACCCTGTCGATGATGTCCGGACAGAGTCTGATCTCTGGTCTCTCGACCTCAAGCTGGACGGAGATCTTTTCCGTCTTCCCGGCGGACCGGTGAAGGCCGCGATCGGCGGGCACCTGCGCAAAGAGAAGTTCACCAACGATATTCTCGGTCAGCGGATTACGGCAGATGGCGACCGGGACGTCTCGGCCCTCTATGCCGAAATGCAGGTGCCATTGATCGGCGAACAAAATGCGCTACCGGGAGTCAGGCGGCTCGAGCTCAACCTTTCCGGCCGGGTGGATGACTATTCCGACTTCGGAACAAGTTCCAATCCCAAGGTGGGGCTCCTCTGGTCGCCGTCAGACGGGATCAATGTCCGCAGCTCCTACAGCACGAGCTTTGCGCCGCCACCTCTGGGGCGAGCTTTCTCACTGGGGCGGACCGGGCAGTTGCTGCCTTATGATTTCATGCTGGAATATATAGAAGAAGAGGCGCCGGATCCGTCTCTGAGTGGGACGGGATATATCCAGGTGTTTGGCACAGCCAAGGATCTCGATCCCGAAACCTCCGAGACGTTCACCGCAGGTGTGGACGCGACCTGGTCGCACGGAGGGCATGACTGGACACTGAGCGCGACATATTACGATATTTCATTCGAGGGTCGCCTTGGGGCGACACCGATCCCGCAGGGACAGTTGGATATCGCGGCCCCCGGCATTGCCTGGAATGATCCGGACGCCTTTCCGGCAGGAAGTGTCGTCTTCTTCCCAACGGCTCAGGAAATTGACGGCCTGCTCGCAAGTTTCGATATACCGATTGCACTCTTCTTCGGGGCGACACTCGACAATGTCGGTGTCATCAACCATGTGAACGTTGTCCGCAATCTCGCCCGGACCGATACCGGCGGGCTCGACCTGCAGCTGGACTATGGAACCGACACGCCGCTTGGGCGCCTCGATACCGGGATCAATGCGAACCATATCCTGGACTTCACCCAGCAGGCGTCCGCCGGCACAGCCGCGGTTGAGACCCTGAACACATACCTGAACCCTGTGGACCTGACCCTGCGCGGTCATGCGAGCCTGTCCCGGGGCGGTCTCACAGCGAGTACGTTCGTCAACTATATCGACAGTTACCAGGTCGACCGGACAGAAGGGGCAGACGGGATTTCATCCTGGACCACAGTGGATGCCACGCTCTCATATGACTTTGGCGCTCGCCAGGCCGGTTGGCTGAGCGGTGTGGGTCTCGGCCTCTCTGTCACCAATCTCTTCGACGAAGCGCCGCCCGCATCACCTTCGGACGGTGGCTACAGCATGACGGCTTATGATCCGACCAATGCATCCCCGCTCGGCCGGTTCGTCACGTTTGAAGTCCGCAAGGCCTTCTGAGGGAGACGGGCCTTGCGTGTTTCCCCTGTCCTCATCCGGGCGGCTGCCTCTTCGCCCGGTCGCGCAAGGCCCGTTACCCGGACCCTTGTGGCGTGTCGCACCTGTCTGAACCGGGGGCGCCAGCTGCTGCCCGGCCTCGTCCTCTTCGCGCTCGCCGCCTGTTCGCTGGCCGTGTCTCCTGCGGCAGCCAGTCCGCAGGGGTTTTCAAAGGGCCTGACCCTCGATGCGCTCCTGAAAATGGAAGGGCTCGGCGAAACGAGGTTCGACCCCACGGGACGATGGCTCGTTTTTGAACGGATCCGGCCTTATGATGCGTTCCCGGATTATAGCTACCGGACTCATGCCTTCCATAGTAGCGGACACCAGGTATGGCGGGTGGACCTGCAAGCCCAATCCGAACCGGAGCTGATGCCCGGGATCGATCCATCGGCGCATGCATGGATCGAGAGTTTCTCGCCGGACGGAACACGTCTTGCTGTCATGCAGTACAGCGCAGGCAGGTTCTCTCTCTCCACTTGCGAGATGGAATCCGGCGCGTGCACAGTGTTCGAACCGGTTCCCCGAACCGACTGGACGGGAGACTACCGTCCAATCTGGGTATCGGAAGATCAGCTGGTCTATGCGGCGCTTCCGGAGGGACAGGAAGCGGCACAGGCGAGTCTCCGGACGGCGACAGGCGCGTGGCTCACCAAAACCTGGGCAGCGGCCTGGCGCGGAGACACGGTCACTTCCGACGAAGTCCGCACGCGTCCGCCCGTCATCTCTTCCGATCCTGCGTCCGGATACCTGGTGAAGGCAGATGCGCGGACAGGTGCGACAGAACTCCTGGCAAAGGGGCGCTATGCCGATCTCCGCCTGTCACCGGATGGGGAGCAACTCGCCGCGCTTGCCGTCTCCGGACCCCTACCGCTTGATCCGGACAGGCTGCAGGCGGCGATTCCGCGCCGGCACCGGCTTGTTCTCTTCGATCTGGAAGCTGGCACACAAGAACAGCTCGCAGACGGAACGGATTTTGCCGCCTACACGCTCGCTTGGGCGCCAGAAGGTGATCGCCTGCTCGGCTTTGCCTGGGAGGATGGCAGCGGACCTTCGAGCGGGCGGTTCCGTGTCATTGAGACCGCGACCGGTAAACTGACGACATATACGCATTCGGGGCTCGATCTCGCCTCCGAGCGCGAAAGAGGGTTTGCTATGCGTCCTGAGCGGGCAGTGTTCCTCGGCAAGGACATTGCCATCTTCGCGCGGCCAGTTCCAACTGGTCATGAAAGTGAAGCCCTGTTCACGCCGCGGGATATCGGCGAGCCGGGCCTTGCCCGGGCCGACTGGTACCGTCTGTCGGCAGACGGCACACATGAAGCGCTGACCGTCGACCTGGGTCATGTCTCAGGTGTCCCGCTTGAGACAGGGCGGGATTGCCTCCTCATAAAGGCGGAGGAGGGGCTTTATTGCGTAGGTCCAGAGGGGCGCCGGAAACAGTTGATCAAAGCCACACCCGGTGATCTGCGTTTCGTTCCGGCCGGGTCCTATTCTACCTATGGCGCGCTTGGGCGTCCTGATCCGGGCGCCGGCGCGCTCGTGGAATCGAGCGGGCACGAGGTATCGGCCGCCATTCTGATCGGTCCGGCCACAAGCGGCCTGCCGGAGACCATGAGCGTTAAATCTACCGCAAATGAGGGCACCCTGATCGCGGGAAGCCTTAAAGGTGCGGCCGCACTCTTTCGAAAGGACTCAGGGGCAGCGTCGGAACTGATGCTCGTCCAGGCAGGAAAGAGCAGCAGCGTCCGATCACTCGCGCGCGTAAACAGCCATCTGCAAGACGTGGCGTTCGGGACTTGGCAAAGCGTCACCTACCGGCTCGTACATCCGGAAGAGGCGAGTGCCGCCGAAGAAGTCACCTCCTGCCTGCTGCTTCCACCGGGCGCGCCCGAGGGGCCTTTGCCCCTGATTGTCGAAGTCTATCCTGGCAATGTACCGCGTTGTGAGCCGCGCACACCAATCCTCTCCTTTCCCAATCCAAACTCTCCCTATCTCTGGGCAGGCAGGGGCTATGCCTATGCACGTATCGCCCTGCCGCGGGAAATGATCCGCACGGAAGAGGGCCCGATCGCGGCAATGGATGAAGCCGTTGAGGCTGGCGTCGATGCAATCCTAGCGACAGGCCGCGTCGACCCGGACAAGATTGTCCTCAGCGGGTTCAGTCAGGGCGCCGTGTCGGCGCTCTATGTGGCGGCCCAATCGGACCGCTTCGCAGCCGTGATCGTCCGGAATGGCTGGGCAGATCTCACCAGCCACTATTTTGGGCCGCCGGGGATTTATTCCATTCTGGATCCTGATTATTTCGGGAGCGAGTTTATTCGCTATGAGGCAGAAGCCGGCAGCGAATTTGGCATCGGCCGGACACCCTTTGAGGATCCTGAAATATTCTATCGCAACAGTCCGCTCTTGCTCGCACCCGATATCAATGCGCCAGTTCTTCTCATGCATTCTGACATGGACAGTTTTGCCATGGAGCAGTTCGACGAGATGTATTCTGCGCTGCTGCGCGCGGGAAAAGATGCCCGCTATGTCCGCTATTGGGGGGAGGGTCATGGACCTTCCAGTCCTGCCAATATCCGGGACATGTGGACCCGGTTCGATGCCTTCATGGAGGAAGTGGGCGTCATGCCAGCTGTGGATGGATCGGCACTTGAATAGGTCCGGATTCAACGCCCCACGAAATTGCCGGTCAAAACACGCGCCTTATTATCGATTGGAAGTGCATCGTGGCATACATATAGAGTATTGAAATTAAAAGTATTATCCTTCATATTCTAAAATTGTAAAAATGTGGGATAATTACTTTGACAGCGGTGAAGCCTTTTACAGATGAGCAATTGCGCACGCTCATCAATCTGCGCCAACGCTATGAAGTGTGGATGGATGCTGAGCGTGCATTGGCGCGCATGCCTTATGACCTTCGCATCAAGACCGTTTCAGGCAAATCCTACCTTTATGAAATCTTCGATCGCAGCGGCAATGGCAAAAGCCTGGGCCGGTTGGATGATGCACTGGAAGAGAAATTTCACGCCTACCGTCAGGAGAAGCAGCAGATGCAGGCTCAGCGGGACGGCGCCAGGGGCGTGCTTGAGGAAAGTGCCAGGCTGTACCGCGCGCTAAGGCTGCCGATGTTGTCGAGCGGGGCGGGTCCGATCCTGCAGGAATGCGACCGCCGCGGCCTCATGGGGAGCCATCTCCTTGTCGTAGGAACAAATGCGATTGCCGCATACGCCCTCGAAGCGGCTGGCTTTCTTGTCGGTGCCCCGGAGGAGACGGAAGATTTCGATCTTGCCTGGTCGGCGATTGAAAGCGAGGGACCGGACACATTGCTCTGGGACATGCTGAAATCCGTCGATCCGACTTTCACGGTGAATACGGAACGCTCATTCCAGGCCCGCAATGCAAAAGCATATGAGGTCGAGATCCTTGTAGCTCCATCGCGTGCAGATACGCTCGGGAGACGAGATCGTCCCAAACCTGTGCCGTTGCCGGAGCAGGAATGGCTGTTGCTTGGCCGACCTGTCGATCAGGTTGTTGCCTGCCGGGATGGAACGCCAGTTCGTATCATCGCACCGGATCCCCGCTGGTTCGCGCTCCAGAAACTCTGGATGTCGGAAAAGGAAGGCCGAAACCCGCTCAAACGCCCGAAAGACGGGCGGCAGGGGATCGCACTGCTTAATGCCATTGATGAAGCCATGCCTCAGTTCTCCCTCGATGAATCGTTCGAGGCCGAGCTGCCAGACGAGCTCAAGCCGCACTATCGCAAATGGCGATCGGGGAAGACTGGATAGTTTAACACTCCATGCGGTCCGCTCACCTCTCGGCACGAAGTGTCTTCCACGTCCGCAGCCATGCCTCGATCGAATAATAAACAAGGATCATCCGTCCGGCTGGATGGGTCAGGAACTGATCCTCCCGGAGAAACGTCTCGACATCCCTGCGCTCCACGATCCCATGCGCCACCAGCTCTCCATCCATGAGGCATTCCAGAAGCATGGAGCGATTGAGGCGAAGCTGGTCGACAAAATACCGCGTCGCTTCGCCTTTCGTCATCCGCAAGCGGACCAGATCAGGGAGCCGGCCCTCGAAGGCCTTGCGCACCAGGCCGCGGCTGACACCGCCGCGTGACAATACATAGACGGGCAGGCGTAGGCAGAGTTCAATGAGAGGCTGGGACATCAGCGGGTGAACGACTTCCCTTGCATCGCCCAGAAAGAGGCGCTCCTGCACCTGTATCATGTGCAGGATCCCGCTTACCTGGTCGAACTTTCCGGGTGGTAATCCCCCTGGTGCCTGGGCCCAGTCAGGAAAGGCGTAGACCGGGTCAAACTGGTCGAGCGCGGCGGAGTTGAGGGGCGTGCGCCGCGCTGCGATGGCACCAAGGAGCGAGGTTGTGTGTATTTTCCCAAACGCTTTGGGAAGAGCTTCCCGGAGCACCCGCCAGACAGACAAGTTCGAGAGCCGCGCCGAGTTGACAAGTTCAGAAAGCATGCCCGGTCCCATTCCGTGCCGGCGCAGATAGTCTGAAAATCCGAGAGCTGTTTCAGCTGCGTGGAAGAGATGATCTCCGCCCTGGCCAGTGAGGTAGGTCCGCTCCCTCCCGCCGGTGGCCTGCGAAAGCTGGGCGTTGAAGTCCCGGGAGAGGAATTGCCGAAAGGGCCGCGCCGAGGCGGGATGGCTGGTGACGTCCGGCATTTGTCTGGAAGGGCTGAACCGGACTTCCGCAAGATCGGCGCCGAGAAAGGCGGCCGTCGCTCTCGCGAAATGGGCTTCGGACGGGTCTTCGGACTCCACGACATGGTGGACAGCAAGATGTGGGGCAGGGGCATCGCTGTCGGCGAGGCAGGCAAGGACGATCGAGGAATCCAGCCCGCCGGAAAGGTCCACGGCAGGTGCCGGGACCGACATTCCCCAGGCGCTGACCACTTGCTGCACCGCTTCCCGGAGGAGAAAAGCCGCAGAGTCCGGATCCGGTTCCAGCCCGTCGCGCGCAAAGTCGCGAGGGTCCCACAGGGTTTCAGGCGGGGCATCGGGTGTCCGGGCCATGAGGCACTGGCCACCGTAGAGTTCCTTCACTTCATTGAGGCCGGTCGCGCCATTCTGGAGCTTGTCATAAGCCATCAGTGTAGAGATGAAGTGAAGATTGAGCGTGAACTCGCTACGATCCAGAAATGGGCAGAGTTCGAGATTGGAGTAGAAACAAGTGACGCCGCCAACGGAGGAATAGAAGAAGGGGATGGAGGAAGCCGGATCGGTATAGACGGCCAGGTCTTCGCCTGTCCGGAAAAAGGCGACGTAGCTCCCCCAATAGTCATCATAAATCTTGCGCCCGCCCCCATCGAGCAGCGATGTGGCTGCGGCGTGACGGATCTCCGTCAAGCGCA
>Ga0098059_1000829_pt1 | contig 16561 bp, 12 predicted proteins | sample 20_taG_FD_92580 | JGI IMG/M metagenome (GOLD analysis project Ga0098059, IMG submission 92580) | Marine viral communities from the Subarctic Pacific Ocean - 20_ETSP_OMZ_AT15318 metaG | ecosystem: Environmental > Aquatic > Marine > Oceanic | place: Subarctic Pacific Ocean | collected 2015-01-19
CTAGTGGCCACGGGGTGATCCTTATAAAATCCTGCTGGCAAGGTAGTATAGCTTGTTGGCTGCCGCTTATCGAGTCTGTCAAATACAGGCATAACGCCCGAATTTTAGCACAAGGATATACTGACTAGCTAACCGCCCTTGATGGTATTTTCCATAGAAACAATCCAGTCATCCAGTTCCTTGCCGTATTTATTCATATCGGGGTCATCAGACCTGTGGAACCTCTTCACAATATCCTTGCCCCACTTAGGAAAGAACTCGAAAACAGGGATCGCTACATCGGCGTCTATGTTCACATCCACCCCTGTCGCACCGCCACCTCCAATCTCTGGGGTAAACCCAGCATAAACATACCTAGCCCCCGGCCCCGGCGGGGTGTATGTGCCGCCGCCGTGCTGGCCAATAGTTCCCGTAAATTCTGAAGACCTAACAGGCTCATCTAGGATGTCCTCATAAACAACATACGGGGATGGAGATGTCTTGTACTCTGGGAGTAATAAGTTATCCTCAAATTGATCTAGCCAAGACAACAGGAAATGAACCTCAAACGGATTCAACTTTCTCCTTGTGGCAAAGGTCAGGATAGTAATAACTACCCAACTCCAAGTTGATAAATCATCCACATACGAATGCTTTATGCTCGACCCAAAACTACTGAAATGGTCTAGGCCGTACCTCTTCCTGTGGGCGCTGTACGCCTCCGACTCGCCCTCCCCTGTTTCAACCTCCCCAAAAGGAAGGCTTGCATGCCAGCCCCCAAAATCGTCCAGCCTCTTTAGTAGCTCAAGCTCAGGCTCACTCCACTCATCTGCCCAGAATGCGGCAGTATAAAGATTCATTGAGTTCTCTGCCACCGCCCTGCTAAATATGTGCTGAGATATATGACCGGGATGACCTAACGCATAAGTAAAATGGCTTTCCTTGGGCATTAGCTTAGCTGGTCTTGGACTGACCTAAGCCACTCCTCTACCTCACGCTCCCATTTGTCCCAGTCCTTTAAAAGTTCTGGAAATTTCACAACCACCCCCCGTGGTACTTTAGGGAAAGGAGGTAACGGGTTGTTCAACCTCACTGATTTAACTGGGGCGAACTTAGCGAAGACTCCACCGCCCCTGTTTTTGCTTGAGCCAGAGGACACCCCAAGGAACTTACTTACTGGCTCATTCAAAAAGGTGACGTAGCCACGCGAACCGTCATCGAGAACCTTGTAAACCCCTCCAGTCCACAAGTCCAAATACATGTCGTCCGGGCCATCTGTATTTAGCTGCGCCAGCTTGTAGTCTGTCGATGGATTAGAAAGGAACCAGAGGCGAAAGACTTCATCGTCCGTTAACGCCCTGCTCCCCGCCTCTCCTATAAGAGACCGTATCGTTTCGCTGTCTTCAGCGTTAAGATTTCTTAGTCTCGGCATAAAGCCTAACGGCGCTTAACTCAAACTGACCATCAGTACCATATACTGCTATCTGATAGTAAATGTTTCTACCTCTGGTGTAGCAAGGCCAGTTGAGTTCTTCATTCGCTCTTGTCCCAGATTCCTTGTGCTCATTGCTTCCCTTATCAGTAACACATTTTATAGGCTTGGCAACTGGATCACCCCAAACTAAACCGCAGCCTTGTGTCTTTGTGTTTGAGTCAACAGCTTGAGCAGACTGCCCTAGCATTAGGTCAATAGAACCCGCACTTGACTCATGCTCAAACTCAGCGACAAACGATCTTAATAGTTTCTCATGCTGAGGGCTGTTCAGCCTCAAGGCTGGGCTTCTAAGCAGAGACCTAAAGTCATCTTCCTTGTAAATCCCGCACCCTGTTTTTGTTAAGCACCTAGTCCTTGTGAAGCTACCGCCATCAGCCTTTAAACAGTTATCTGTAGTGTACGCCATCACGAAAACCGACTCCTCATCGCAAGTATCATTGCACAAATCAGCAAACTTTTTACTTCCAAGCTTTGTGTAAAGGCTTCCAGATGATTCACCACCAAGAAAGTTTTCTGCTGTGATAGAATCTGAATCATAAGGAGCGTTATAATCATTTGATGTTGTTGAGTATATACTGTCAATTGCCGGGGAACACAACGTACTACTGAAGCTGTCCGATCCATCACAATTACTTGGCCCTTCCGGGGTTTCCCTAAAGCTCGCAATTTTAGCTTCAGTACACATGCAGTTACTCGTAAGAAAGTCCCCTATACTTGTGTAGGACTTTGATGTGTGAGTAACAAAGTCATGGAAGCCAGCATCCATGTACGAAACATGCTGGTGCTTAATGTTTATTATTATTGTTTTGGAGTTTTTAGTTGATCCTTTTTGAGGCCAGCTAATCCAGACCTCATCGGTCAGTGAGTTGTACGAGGCAACTGGCAAGTCACATAAGTCGCTGTTTATGTCCCCGGTGATAACACTGCTCGCCACATGCAACCACTCTGGCTTATCTGGCTTTGCCCTGTAGGCGTTGTAGTAATACACCCCGTCTCTGCCCAAGTAGAAATGATTGTCCCCAGCAGAGACGAGCGTGTTCTTGTAGAACGGTAAGGAGTTTCCACCATCTTCCGCTGTGTACCTTTTCTTGAACGAGAGAACATCTGTGCCAGTACCACCAGCTACATCGAATTGCCACACCCCTCTTTCAGTATAGACGAGAAGTGAGTTAGCTAAAGGCTCCATCCCTGTAATGTTCTCGCCGTGTCCAAGGTCTTGATACCCTGCGAGTGAATCCTCTACCTCAGACTCAATCCTTAATGGGTTTTTGAAGTCACTCCACACAAGCCTGTCAGGTATCCACTCGTTATGTTCGTGGACATTCCCATAGAACATTAGCCCTCTCCATTCTTTAACGTGCTTGATCCTGTTTAGCCCGATAGCAGAGAACCCCTCGATCTCCTTAACCGAGTTAACATTACTTGAACTAATCCCCTCGACTGGCTGGTCTATCTTCCAATGAAGTGGCTTGGCAGAATCGTTCACGAAAACACAATCGTCGCCAAGATACGCAACCTTCCACCTACCAGACCCGCTTAGCTCGTCGCCAATTAGTTTCCAGTTTTTTGTTTTTGGGTTGTACGAATACAACCGAGACTTAGTACCAGCAACAAGCTTCCCAATCCCCTCTGTGGTTTTAACTTGCTCGACCAATGTAATCTCTTCTTCAGCGGCTGAGGAATTTGAAGACTTGTCGAGTAACTGATCCCTTAGGTCTGTGTTAACCCCGGCAGCGGGAAAAAGTTTAGTCCAACCCTTAGACCTCTCAAGCGTCCCAGCGGCGTTTACCCTAAAGTTCTGAACCCACCTATGCGCTCCAGCAACAACGCTGTCCGGGGAGGTTTGAGGGTCTAACGGCCCAGTCAGCGGTCTTACTTCGTAAAGTTTTGCTCTTGGTGAAACGTGCATAATATCTGGCCCAGTTATCAGTAGTCATTGTGGGTGGTGGCCGAGTATGTGACCCAAGCGCAACCAGCAAAAGCATGACCGCCAGCAGCCCTTGGCGCACTACTCTTGTCTGTAACCCCAAGAGACCCTGACCCGCCACTCCCCGGAGCGCCAAGGTCAAACCCATTAGACGGCCTAGTAAAAATGAGTTTATTATCGATGTGGCCACTTGTATTGTGTGATGGCCTAGCCGAATCCCAGACATAACCCCCAGATGCAGGGTGTCCCCCTCTAAGCGTCCCCTTAATTCCAGCACTACTGTCACCCCCGGCCTGTCCAGCATACTCAAGCTTCCCTATGCCACTTCCAGTCCCAAGCTTTGCGCTTGTGTTTAACGTGCAGATACCTGTCCCACCGTTTGATCTGTTAGTTGTGGCTGCTGCCCCAAGCTTCCCTCCACCGTCACCGCCCCGCCCAGTAAACTCCCCTGTTACATCGGAGTAACCGCCGCCCTTACCGTTAGAGACTCTAGCAACCTCAAGCCACTGCCCACTGTTGTCTGCATTGTAAACCTCCAGTACGGTGACGTATCCGTTCCCAGAACCGTTGTTAGATGCGTTTGAATCTGTTGCGTGTGGCTCACCACACTTAGGCCCGACAGTGGAAGACTCACGCCCTTCCCCTCCCCTATTCCAAGGAACCACTGGGTCTTCGTGGTACGCAGACATGGTGTCCGTAGTCTGACCGCGAGCCGAGTAGTCAACCACAGCATTAGAGTTATCAATAGTTCTGCACCTGACCTTAGATATGCCATTAGTTGAATCTACACTTGCGTTCAGTATGTCAAAAGATGCAGCCAATAGCGCCCCTCCCCCTCCAGCCCCGCCGGGAATGTCCAAAGCAACCTCATCTAACTCTCTGTGCATTTTACCAAACGCAGCAAGAGACTCCCCTGTCGGCGTATAGGTGCTTCTAGCGGGAGTGCTGGAGTGGGAAACGTAATCGTCCCCTTGAACCCAGAACGTCCTACTGTTTTCAAAATAACTAACCGTATAGTTGCCGTCCCACCCAGCGCCAGAATCTGATTCAGTAAGTTTAATTACATCACCTCTATTGAAACCGTGATCAGTGTAGGTTTCAAAAACTATCTTAGTCCCGTTGTCGGTTATGTTTTTTATGTATGGAGCGTTATAAGCCTGAGTCACCCAGTCGCCACCAGCAGCACCAGCCCCGCCACCGCCACGAAGGATAACCCGCATCTGGGTCTTCCCTGTAGGAACAGTCTCCTCGTTTCCCGACCACAATAATTTAGCCTCTGAGCCAGAGGCGCTAAAATCAGTAACATATTTTGAGAAAGCTTTGACGTAATTACTCAAAGGCCCAGTTACGGTTATGCTGTTGTCTAGGTTCCTTGGCACTACCCAGTAGTGGTAGAGAGTTTGACCGTCCACAACACTTCCATTCCAATTAACCCCGCCTTTACCGTCATACGCTGGGCCACCGTCAATATCTACATACAAGCAAGTGTTATCAGCTTTTCTATAATACAGATAACCATCGCTAGTGGTTCCCTCTCTGTCCTGACCCCTTTGAATCCCGCCAGAGGATGGGTCTAAGTCTCTCCTTAACCTAGTTGCTAAAGTCTTAACCTCCGCATCGGTTAGGGTAGGCTTACTGTTCGTAGGCTTATATTTATAAATGTCATAATGCGTAGCCCCAGCCACACTGTTCCATACAAGAGGGATGCCGCCATCATGCCTTAGCCCGGCAATAGTTTTCAATATGGGCCTCTTTAAGTTCCCACCGGGGCCACTAATTGGCGGCGGGTCTACCTCTACGGTTATTGATTCACAGTCAATGGCACAAACATCACTCTTGAAACTCTCAGTCAGATTTCCGTCCTCGTCCCAGATGTACGCTACAAATTCATAAACATACTTTGGAAAATCAACTAACACTTTCTTCAGCCTGTCGCACACGGATGGGGCATCCATGCTCGGCAGCTTGTCTTTTAAATTATTCGGAGTTATTGGGCTTGGCATTTCTTTTCCTTGTTTCTACTTAGTTGTGTAGTTGTCATAAAATAAATTACCTCTGGGGTTGCCCGTGGTTTCGTACCATGTCTGTATGGCAGACGGATTTAAAAACGGCTGCTCTGGCGGGCTACTGTGGTCTCTCCACAAAAAGTGCAGATGCCTTTCGGGTTTCCATTTAGTATCAGCCTTGTTATACCACATGCACCTCTCAGGCTCATCCAACCACCGTTCTTCAAATAATGTTAAAGCGTTAACCCAGTTATAGTCACGGGACAGGGACACCTCGTATGGCAAGGGCGTCGAATTACCCTCACCCCAAGGGGCATGCAAAAGATGTGCTGCTGTGGATGCGTTAAAAACGGTCATTCTTATTCCAGCTATTTTAGTAAGGATGTTTTGGTTGACCAACCTTTCCCCTGACTTAACTGACTCTGGGAAATGCCTATCATGGTTTAGGTCAATTGACATGTTTCCTTTCGTGTCATAAACCTTCTCGCCCCCCGTGGTGGTTATATCAAGCCTAAGGCTTATGTTTGATGTGAAGTAATCAGCATCAAAACTACTCCCGTCCCTATCTAAAACATTCCTCAGGTCTACAAGTACGATTCTGGACATCCAGAAACCATTGTTCTTCATAAGGAACGGCTCCTCTCTCTTGCCGTTTAACACAATGTTTCCGACTAGGTGGTGATTGGAGTAACCTTTGTTGTCTGTAAGCTTAGGGGTGTACCCCCATATCAATATCTCAAGATGCGGCCAAGTGTTCCACAAAAGTCCGTCACCCGGACTTGTGCTAATGCCACCAAGCGGTGGCGATGGAGAAGTATCGGGGAGCGTAACCGGGGGATTTCCATCAATTTTACCACCTCCGCTCATAATTCCCGGCATTGACTCAAACACTTCCGAGAACTCTTTGTTAGAATGAAAAGATACATCATGCCCATGATTTTTTACCACGGCATATCTGATCCCATCGGAGCACTTTAAGTCAATGTATGCTTTATCATTCCTAGCTCCTTTGACGTTCCACCAAGTGAAGGAATCATTACCTTTCCCTATTACCGCCTTACAGCAATTACTTCCCGGCTGCACAGGCGGCTTGGTTACTGGAGGCTTATCATTGTCATCTGGGTTGGTGTCATCCGGGGGAACTTCATCCTCGTCAGGAACAACTGGTTTCCCTCCGCACCCAAGGCCGCACAACTGCTGCTTGAAATCATCAGTTAACTGACCATCTGATTTAACAACGCCCTTAAACCAACGCCAAAACGTGATCGTGAACTTCAGATACTTCAGTAACGCCTTAGCTACCGTATCTGTTTCCTCAGGAATGTTTTCCTTTAACTGTGATGGCTTGATTAGGTTAGGCATTTGCAGCAATCCTTTCGTCTTCTACAGGGTTTGGCTTTATCCATCGCCTTATATTGTTTGCGTAAAACCTAATCATCTCTTGGTGCTTATCGTTCTCGGACTGGCTGAGCATGGTTAGAAATATCCTCCCCAGAATCTTTGCGTTGTAGTCTATTTGCTGCCCCCTTGCTTTAACCCCGCCAAGATCAAGGTGGAAGTGGAATGAAGTTATCTCACCGAAATCGGTGTGTAACCCGTTATCCAGCTTCCAACCTGTATGCTCCAGCACCCTGTCACAGGGAACATCTAGGAACCCGGACATATCGCCGTAACCTTGGAAGTGATAAGACTGTATTTGTTCCGTGCTTGGGAAGTGCTTAACATCGTAAGCATCGCTTGCGCGAGACAAGCACTCCTGTTCGTAGTAGACACTGCTTTTAATTGTCTCCTCTCTCCACCAATCGGAAAAGTCTTTACGAGAAGTGTAAACCATTGAGCCAGTATAGACGCCGTACCTCTCTTCCATCTTCTGTCTCCACTCGTCATTAGTTTTAAGGAAGTAGTTAGCGCATTGCGGGTACAGGGCCACTTCGGAATCTATCTTAACGTCTATGGGCCTTACATAGTAAATGTCACCATCAACCATTAACGTGCTGTTGTGATCCGATAACGCAAAATCAACCGCATCTGGTTTTCGGAACATCAATTCAATAGGGTGGAAATAATGCCACTCCTTTTTGTAACTGTCTGCCCCGCCGTTAAACATCCCCTTGGATATTTTTCTATTCGATTCGTCGTTAACATTCGACCTACAGTAAACATCCTTAAACCCAAAACGGGTTATCATTGCCTCTGTCTCGTCATCGCAGATTACATAGATCGGCTGATCGTGAAATAGCCTTATAGAATACAGGGAGAACATCCCCTCCCACAGCCCGTTAACATCGATGATTGTACAAAAACTGTCCGGGCCAGAAGGTGTGCCTTTCTTTAACTCAAGACTTCTTATTTCCTCTAGTGAAAGCATCAGGCGCAAACATCCTCGCTGTTAAAGTCCTCACTAAATATTTCAGTCTTCGATCCCCCTACCCCAATCCTCTCAAGCAGAACACTACCCACCAAGACCCCGTATGTTTTCGGCCCAACAAACTCGTCGCCCCCGCTTGTTTCGTACCTCTTGTTTTCGAGTTGCTCAAATGGAACCAGATGCCCTTGCGTTGTTTGATACCCTGAGTAGTCCTGTACTGTTATAGGGTTAACATAGTCTGAACAATAACCCTCAAACAACTTAGGATCTAGCGTATGCTTGAACGGATTGGTGTCCCACCCCTTCGGGTACTGCTCAATCCTTATGTGGACATCTTCTCCTGTCGTGTTGAAGTCCATGAAGCGAGCCGAGAACCCGCTTGAAGGGTCTACCGTAAATACCTGTTGATAACCGCCCTCAAGCTTTCTTGTGCAAAGCCTCGGCTTCCCGTTTTTAAACCCCCACGAAACTGTACCGCTTACGTCAACATCATTGGCAAAAATGCCACGGACTAGATTGCCAGCTACTTTGCCGCCGACTGACACCCTGACAGAACTGTTTAAATCGTCACCCAAATCTGGAAACGTAACCTCCAGATTCCCCGCTAAATGAACGGTTAGCCTGTAGCTCCCCGGCTCTAGCTGGTATTGCTTTGATGTCTGTATCCCCCCGAAGTATTCATCAAAAGGAGCATAGTAACGCTGGCAATTTGTTTCAGCTACAGGAACCGCCAGACCTTTGGAGACAGGCAGATCGCCGCGCATACCAATTAACCCAACGTACTGCCCGTTACCCGGCTGCAATGAGTCCCATATATCGTTACCCATTAAATCAACTCTGCCTTTAAAAACGTCCCAGTTGTTAAAGCCGTGGTAGTTGTACCTGTCCTGTAGGCACGGGTTAACGGTTGGTGTAGCAGTTGGCGCTGCGATATATTCACACGGAGAACCAGTAGCGTTGTTGTCGCAAATTATTTTGTGTATCTTGCTAAACACATTAACAAGCTCCCCAACGTCATCTGCCTTATAGTACAGATTGCAACTAGCTATGTCCGTACCCAGATAAGCATCTATAGATTTACTTGAAGTGTTAGAACAATCATAAATCTGCTTGGTTCCAAGAATATTAAATCCGACAACAACAATGATTGTCCCTGCTGCTCGATTCTCTGCCTTGATTGTCCCGGCAGCAGCGCCAGTTCCACTTGTTACCGCAAACGTAAACGTGGTGACTCCCGTTACCGTAACCGTATGGACGCTATTATACTTTGCTGCATTAGAACCAGTAGCTCCGTTAATGGTTATTAAATCGCCGCTTGTAAACCCATGATTAGCAGAAGTTGTTGCCGTGGCTGTCCCGCCTGACTCTGTAATGCCAGATACAGTCTTAGCAACATTAGCCTTGATCGTTGCGGCAACGGTCTCTGGTGCTGGGTCACAAACATTCTCAACCCCGTCCGTCATTACAACTATTACACGCCTCTTCCCTCCTCGCGCTTTTTCTTTAAGGAGTTCGTAGGCAGATTCTAGCCCACCACCTATCCCTGTGGCACATGTACTAAGGCTTGCACTCTTGCCTCCGCACTCTTCAGAAACCTCTATGTCGTTAACCCCGCTTATAGCTGACTCTTCAGTTGGGGTTAGGTCAACGTGTGTGTAAACATTAGGCCCGTGATTCTTGCTTCCCGCATACGAGATAACCGCAACACGATCAAACTCAAAGGGGTACAGCGTAGTGTCCCCCTCCTGTTTTGTGTCTGGCATATTGGCTGATCTAACAAGCGCCCTTGATGCCTCTTTGGCAGCATCGATCCTCACAGCGCCAGCGTCATCCTCTTGCAGCATTGAGCCGCTCCTGTCCATCACCAGAACAATATCACTACCCACCCGCTTACACTCGTCCACAATTGTAACTGGGGCAGAGGCGTTCAGTCTGTCTAGCTCTCTGACTGCATCGTCTGAAGTCTCCCAATCCCAAACACTATAGGAAGCGAACACTGCCTCAGTAGAGTTTGCATCTACATAAGCAGCTTTAAAGAGACCATTGCCTTTAGAGCTTAGAACAGCTTCATCAGACGAAGACCAATCCACTAAATCAGTGACATCTTTTTCTTTAGTGGTGTCTCCAAACTTAAACACTAACCTAGCCGTGAAACGGATCGATTTGCCTTCTTCGACTTGTGCGTCAGTCTCTGGTTTTATGACGAGCTTTTCTATCGCTGGGACTATACTGCAAAGTGTTGGGTTAAGAGCCGCAAACTCAGGGTCTGAACACCTTGCGTCATCTGTTGTCGCTGGCTTGTAGTTCTCGGAAACCACGGAAGTGGATTCTGTTTTCTTATTTAAGCACCCCTCTGTTTTAACTTTACTGAAATCCATTACGAGTATGTAGCTGATGCGGCGTTAGCTGCCTTGGTTAATGTAAGTGTGTCTTGAACCGTTCCGTCTTTTGATATGAACTCAAACTTCAGCGTGTCATCAGACATCGTTCCCTTTAATGCACCGTGTAGCGCGTTGTACTTCTTGACGCTTGTAATGCCAGAGGCCAGCGAACTTGAGTGCCAATCACGCAAGGGAGCGCCCCCTGCGCCGTTCACAATATAAGGAAAGTCCCCAGAACCCTTTAACCTTTCATAGCTGTGAGCGTGACCAGAAAGAACAATATCAGCACCCCAGTCCTTGAACGGCCACCTCATTTCTGGTGTGCCAGAATTGCTGGATGCGTTTTCATCTGACGAGTGAGGAGGGTGATGAAAGTAAACCACTTTCCAATGGCAGTCAGAATCATTCAGCCCACTAGCAAGCCAGTCGGCTTGTGCTGATGTGTCCCCCCTGTGTGGAGATGTGTTTTGTGAGCCAGCAAGAACCTCTGGCTCAACCGCTGTTCCAGCAGTATTGATCCCGCTGTTAACACAAAAGAAATGTATCCCGCCTTTCTTGAAATCATAGAACCTCTCATTACCCGGAAGGGTGAAGTAACTTAAATAATTACTTAAACTTGTGGCTGGGTCTCCTTGGTAATCGTGGTTGCCAACCGCCGGGAAGAACTTGTTTTCCTTGGCAGTGGATGTGTAGGTCGCAGACTGGCTTGTGCCGAACGGGAAAATGTAGTCACTGTAGTGCTGTCCAATGTTGACATCGTAGTAATTCTCCCCGGCATCGCTGTCGCTACCGTCCGTATCATAACTGTTGTCACCAGTTGTTACTATGAATGACGGACTCCATCCTTTTACGAGTGTTGCAACAGCACCCGCATTGGTTCCGTCATAATCGCCAGCACCCGCCGAAGCCCCGTAGTCACCTATCTGAGCGAACACAAGTGATGTCGCCTCAGCAGCAGCCTCTACAGTTTCCTCACTAGCTTTGGCGTTTCTCCTAGCGGCGAGGATATCAAACGACTCTTGGCAGTTAACATACTGCTTTAGTTCGTTCTGCTTACTGCACTCATAGATCAAATCCCCTACAGCATCGTTAAACTCAAGGGACAGGAACCTGTACTTTTCGTAGTCGTTATCAAAATCCCTACAGTATTCCTTGTGGACATACAGCTTTAATGCGCGAATAAAGTCGGCGTCATCTGGGACAATATCCTCATCTCCGTATGACTGCTGTAACCCCTCCCACTCCGCTACCAGTACCTCGTTAGAGTTTAGCCAAGGTGACACCCACAGCTTCCCTTTGTCTAAGGCCCATCTGCCCGTAACGGCACGGTAGTGCTTCGACACTCCCTGCGTGGATACAGCGCCTGACACAACTGCCTTGTAATCGCTTGTACTCTCAGGGTATTTGAACCCCAACGGCAAAGCCTCAAAGCCGCTGTTCTCAGGGGGGAACACCGTCTTTAGATAGCTCAAGGAATGGCAGTCTACATCAGCCTTTGTGGTCTGCCTGAACAGGGCTGGGTAATCCTCGTCCCCTGCTTGGATGGTGTATACTTTACTGATCCTTCCTTTCGGCGCATCAACAACCGTCTTACCCGCTTGGAAATAAGTTGAGCACTGCGGGTAGCGACTTATGTTCTTGGTCTGGAAGCAAGGAACATACCTCTGAATATGAACCAATCCAGCGGTTATGTTCTTCAGCGCAGGGCCAGATATGTTTTCTGGTAGCCCCTCAGGCCAAATGTCACTTTGCAGTTCTTCAACTAATTTCCTGTATTTCATTTATTCTGTCTCTTTCCAGACTTCGGCTTGTAATCTTTGGGTAATGCCTTCTCGCCCTCTGTCTTTGAGAACACAGTTTCCTTTGGGTTAGCCGCAGTTACAGCCTTTGGTTCTGGGGTAGGCGGGGCGGGGGGAGTTACCGAGTCTTGTACCTTGTTGACTCCCCCAATTTCCTCTCGCCATGTTCGCCTTGATCCTGTTGAGAGCGTCTTTTTTTTTGAATCCTCATATTCGCTTTTAGACAAAGCCCGTATACCATAAGTTCCAAGAATAGACTCAAGGTAGCCATTCATCGCGGCGTCACTTGAACTGAGAAACCCAGTCCCGGTTTGGCCTAATTCCTCAAACGGTACGAAACCATTACCATCCTCTGATGGAACAGGGTTTGACACATTTGACTTGCTCCAATATTTCACTGAGTTGCCAGCCATAGCGAACACAGTATAGCAAAAAAGGGGGCAGTCTTGACAACTGCCCCCTTGAATATCTGGCCCAGTTATGCTGGGCGGTTAATTAGTTCCCGTGAAGCGGCACTTGGTTATCGAAGTTTTCGATAATTAAGTTATCGCTAGGACACTCCACAATGGCCGTCCAAGTCTGAGAGTTCAGAGTGATCTCTCTGGTTGGGTTCTCCATCACGCAAGCGTAATCAGAGTTGACCTTAGCCAAGTCATCCAAGTTCCCGGTGGTGTGAACCTTTCGGTTGGAAGCAAGGATGCCCGGATAGATACCACCACCCAAGTCGAGGATCATCAAGAAGCGGCCTTGAGAACCTTTCTTGGCGGCAACACCACTATGAACTCCATCGACGAGAGAAGCCGTAGTGACCATATCATCGAAGAACTCGTTCGTGATGATGTTCATCTGAACACCAGCGGGGTTATGAAGCATGTAGGACTGGGTGTAAAACCCGCCAAACAGGCTGCTTGACCCTATATCTGAAGTAACTTCAGTTATTCCCTCTGCCTTGTAGTAGGCAATCATCGCCTTGAAGATTTGACGAGCCGTCTTTGTGTCCGTGAACACATCAACACTATCCGCTGGCTTGCCTTGATCCTTGCGGGAACGAGTCAAGTCGAAGATTTTGTTGAACAGGTCAGTTTCAAGGGTTAATTGACCACCCTGCTTATCAGTCACACGACCGCAATCTTGCAACTGGCGATAGATACCAACTGAGTTGGCGCGATACCCGATGAGCTTCTGCTCCATACCAGAGGTAAGCTCACTTGGGTTTGTCCCACCCAAACCGGGGTAGCTCTGGATTTGATCCAGCGATTTGTAACCAGCTAATGTCTGGTTGGCTCCAATAGGCTGACCCCAGAAGAAAGCGTTAACCCACTCTTTCTGGAACATCAACCCAAGCTGGCGGTTCCTCTCTGCCAGAGGAACGTCACCGAACTTCTGGAAGAAAGTGTTAGTCGCCATCATCTTCTCCAACCACTCCTTGTAGAACTGGTCAACACATGTGGTGTAACGGCTGGTTTGATACCAGAACGGTACATGCTTCAACGTATTGAGGGCTGGGCGATTCTCGCACCACCTCTCAAAGTCATTGATGTTGTTCACCCCTTGGACAACCAAGGCCGTGTTTGCCTTAGATATCTCCTTTGAAGCACCAGAAGCCATGTCGGCATCCCATGTTACCGCAGCGCCAGCGCCATATCCGCCAATGATCTTAACCTCAACATCAACGAACTCGGTGTCAGCACTAAGATACGCAATATTGGCAGACTCGACCAAACCGCCAACAGATTGAATTACCTCAAACTCTAAACGGAATGAATCACCACTTGTGTCTTTAGCAAACACAAAGAGATGAGACCCTTTAGGGAAATACTGAGCCGTAATTGGCTGATTACCATTACTAGGCGCTCTCAGTTTTAAGATGTTGTAGTTGAGGGCATCTCCACCGGGAGTAGCAATCAACTGACCATCAGCGTGTTCTGCGGCTAAAGCATCACTAGAGTTAATGGACTTGTATTTATTGCTAGAAGCACCAGAAGTGTAGATGCGCTCCACCCTCCAGTAGTTGTCCTTAATAATGTCCTTCTGTGCAGCAAGGATGAACGGGTCAACCTCAGCGGAGCCGCCTTGGACTTTCTTGGTGTTCACCAAGTTTCCAACGGACTTAGCTGAACTCATCAACCAGTCGTACATTCCGTACTGTCGCTGACCACAGGTCTTCAACTCCATTTGAGTTGTCAGCATGTGGGTCATATCACGATAGTTACCGTCAGAGTCCTTGAAAATATCATCAAGGTCTGCTGGTGTCGCAAGGCCAATGTTAGACCTAGTTATCGTGCCGCAAGTGTTGTAGCTGTTCCAGATAGCTGGACTAGCGTTGCACTTTGAGTCCGACATGATGTTGGCTTGGTTAGTACCAAAGCCTCCATGCGGATTAGCTGGGGTGGGTGTAGCACTCCCGGCTGATGTTGCCGTATATTTTACAGTTGCCATTTTATTTTCCTCCCTTGAAAAGAGTTAGCCGAGTGTATCACCCCCAAAGAAACTTCTTTATGTTTTTCTGGTTGTCCACATTTACATCCCCTGTCTCTCCAGATGGAGATACGTTATGGGTTCCTCCAGACAAACTTGGGCTGGTTGGTTTAGCCCCGGAATTACTAACAGCAACAGGGCTTGCGGCTTTCTTCCTTGGGGAAGTTTTCTTCCCATTAAGAACTTTTGAGTAACGATCCAGCTTTTCTTTTTCCTGTTTGATTATATCGTTCACTGTTCGGCCAAGATCGTTTACATACATGTCCTTTACATGACTCGGCTCAAGCCTCCAATGCTGGGTTCTTTGCTGCTGGTTCATGTTCATCCAGCTTTCTGTCGTGGCAAACTGCTTGCCGTCATGCGACTTCTGTGATGACGGCAATGCCGCTATCTCCCGCTCCTTGCCTAATGCGTAATCCACTATCTCCCTATGGACAGGGTTATTCACATCAATGCCGAATCGCTTGTCCCTGTGTGAGAGCTTCTCCAACTCATACAAATGCTTCTCGCTGCTTCCGATAACAGAATTGATTGCATCGTGAGCGATAGGATCAGAGTCCTTTAACGCATCACCCCCTTGTTCTTGAATAACTTTAAGGTAGTCATCGCCAACAGACTTCACCACGGTGGCAATACTTTCAGTTGTTCCAGCATCCAGTTGATCTTTGATCTGAGTCTCGGTAACTTGAGACCTTAGGGAATCCAACTCAGACTTATATCTCTGCTCAGACTCCGCTACAATGCGCTTAGCTTTAGACTGTATTCTGGCGTCATCGTAATCCACATCATCATACTCAGGTATGTTCGTTGAAACAAAATCTGCATGCTCATCCTCAGAAGCGTCAAAGCGCACACCGGGGTTATCAGTAACCCACTGTTTCTTGTATTCATTTAGGTTGGCAAGATACTGCTTGTACTTATCCCGTATCCCTTTGTAGCGAGGGTTTCCCTCCATCTCAGCAAATACATCAAGGTCTGACTTGTTGAGGCGCTCTATCTCTCCGAGTCCCCCTTCATCAGGCTCGGACACGGCTGGGACATCTGGTGTCCTGTTAGCGGCATCAGCCACAGAACTTGCGGTTTCCCTAATTATGTCCCGTATGTCCTCAGGGTTGAAATCCTTCTTTGCCTTCCTTTTTCTAGGCTTCTTCGGCTTCTCCTCAGCAACCTCGGCAACCTCGGCAACCTCCTCTTCGTTATCCTGTACTCCTATCTCATTAGAGGGTTCCTCCTCAGGCTCCGGGTCAGCATCCTTAAACCCTAACCGCTCCATCATCTTTGATGCAGCAGACTCGGTATCACTCTGGCCGTCTGGAGCAACGTCCTCTTGAGTTTGTTCTTCTGCCGCCTCTTCAGTTGGTGGCTCCTCTTCAGTTGGTGGCTCCTCTTCCCTGCTTATTGCGGGAACGGTGTTGTCAGCGTATCTCCCAGAGATAGCCGAAAGCGGGTCTCCGCTTGGCTCTAGCTGATTTTGTGATTGCTGTACCGCTGATACCACGGACAGATAACTTGGGGTTTGTTGCAACCCCACTTGCTTGTCTATTAAGTCTGACGCCATAACAGTTCTTCAGAAATTCCTATTTTAGTATCCGCGAACGGGTAATCCCCGGCTTGAACCTTTTCCATTAGTTCTAACATTCCCCTTAAATCCCAAACCCTCTGCGCTGATTGCCTAGCCGGGGCTAACTTTCGCTCATCCTGACTGGCTTCAACCAGATTTCGGGAAATCTCCTCTTGTAGAGAGGCTATTTCGTTGTGAATTAACCTCCTAAACAAACGTGCCTCATCTTGCCTCAACCAACTCTGGACTTGGATTAGCTTGCTGTCCTCCACCGGGGACTGGGATACTTGAATCATACTGTTCCTGTGCTGGAGGTTGCGGAGCCTGTGGCTGCAACGCATCCAGTATTTGTGAAATTGCTTCCGTATTCTGCTGGGTGTTTTGGGCTATTGGCTCAATAGCCCCACCTACCTCTTCCATAATACTGGCCTTAATCTGCTCAGCGATCTGCACCATTTGCTCTTGCTGCTCAGGGTTCTGGCCATCAGCCACCTTCTGTAACTTAAAGTCTTTGGGTAGCCCCATCATGTGGCCCATCTGGTTGATAACATCCAGAACCTGTTCAAG
>Ga0098059_1000833_pt1 | contig 16520 bp, 14 predicted proteins | sample 20_taG_FD_92580 | JGI IMG/M metagenome (GOLD analysis project Ga0098059, IMG submission 92580) | Marine viral communities from the Subarctic Pacific Ocean - 20_ETSP_OMZ_AT15318 metaG | ecosystem: Environmental > Aquatic > Marine > Oceanic | place: Subarctic Pacific Ocean | collected 2015-01-19
ATCGCGGTTTGCGCGCCCTGTCTGTCGGGTTGCAACCCGCTAAATTTAATAGACTGCACTAAGCATGTAGATCCCTCGGCAGAGGACTGACGGACGCGGGTTCAATTCCCGCCGCCTCCACCAATTCGACATCTAACAACAACTTAAGATGTCCACAAGGCCCCGAAAATCGGGGCTTTTTTATTGCCCATTGTTCCAATAGCGTCTAAAGTTACCCCACAAAATCCTGAACTTTTCAGGGGTAACTATTGGGGTTACCCCAAGACTGAAGGAACAGTTACCCCAAATGCCGCTTACAGATACCACGATCAGAAAAGCCAAACCCGAGGCCAAACAGCGCAAACTCTATGATGAACGGGGCCTGTTTCTGTTGATCAGCCCCAAAGGTGGCAAGTGGTGGCGATTCAAGTACCTGTTCGACGGCAAGGAAAAACAGCTCTCCCTCGGCACCTATCCCGACGTAAGCCTGAAAGATGCCCGAGAACGGCGGGATGAGGCCCGCAGACAGGTTGCCGCTGGCATCGACCCCGGCGAACACCGCAAGGCCAGGAAAACGGCAAAGGTAGCTAAACAGGCCAACAGCTTTGAAGTGGTGGCGCGGGAGTGGTACGCAAAGCACTCACCCAACTGGTCAGCCAATCATGGCGGTAGAATCATCCGCCGCCTGGAGCGTGACATTTTCCCCTGGATCGGCGATTCACCCGTAGCCGACATTACTGCCCCGCAAATATTGGAAGTGATTCGGCGCATCGAACAACGGGGCGCCATTGAGACCTCGCACCGAGCCCTCGCTAATTGCGGACAGGTCTTCCGCTACGCAGTTGCTACCGGACGAGCCGAGCGCGACCCGACCGGCGACCTGAAAGGCGCGCTACAACCAGTGAAAGGCACTCACTTTGCCGCAGTTACTGATCCTAAAAAGGTCGGCGGGGTGCTTAGGGCAATAGACGCCTACGAAGGCACCCTAATCGTGCGCTGTGCGCTCCGCCTTGCGCCACTGGTCTTTGTGCGCCCCGGAGAACTGCGCCACGCCCAATGGACGGACATTGACCTGGATGCCGCAGAATGGCGCTACACGGTCTCCAAAACGCATACCCAGCACATCGTCCCTCTCTCCCGCCAGGCAGTAGAGATATTGCAGGAAATTCTGCCGCTCACCGGCAGGGGGCGGTATGTCTTCCCCAGCGCGAGAAATCCCAGGGGCGACCGCCCGATGAGCGACAACGCTATCCTTTCAGCCATGCGGCGCATGGGTGTTGAGAAAGATGAAATGAGCGGCCACGGCTTTCGAGCGATGGCACGAACCATCCTTGATGAAGTGCTGGGCTTCCGCCCTGATTACATCGAACACCAACTTGCCCACGCGGTACGCGACCCCAACGGCCGCGCCTATAACCGCACCGCCCACCTGCCGGAAAGGCACAAGATGATGCAGGAGTGGGCGGATTACCTCGACAAGCTGAAAGCAGGGGCGGAGGTCGTTCCGATCAACCAAAGCGCCTGAACGAAGCCGCAGACAGTCAGGAGCAGGGAAACCCGGCGCGGTGCTTTTCCGCCTAGCTTGCAAGCGGCTTGACGGGCGGCCAGATGATGCCCCGCTAGTCACCAAATCACAACCCTATTACACAGGCGGTAGCCCCAGTTCCTTTAGATAGCTATTGTGAGTTTCTCCAGCCTCAATGATGCGCTTTTCGATGTCGACCAGTTGCGAATGGACGGCAGCCAGGCTGATTTCCGGCTCAGGCTCGGCGGTACTGACGTAGCGGGAGATATTGAGGTTGTAATCGTTTTTCTCGATCTCCTCCATCGAGACCCGGCGGGCGTAGCGTTCCTCTTCATTTCGGTATTGATAGATCTCGACGATCTTGTCGATGTGTTCGGGCAAAAGCTGATTTTGCCGCTTCCCCTTTTCAAAATGCTCGCTGGCGTTGATGAACAGCACGTCATCGGGCTTTTTACACTTTTTCAGCACCAGGATGCACACCGGGATGCCGGTGGAGAAGAACAGATTGGCCGGCAGTCCGATCACTGTGTCGATATGGCCATCTTTTAGCAGTTTGGTGCGGATACGGCTCTCCGCGCCACCTCGGAACAGCACGCCATGGGGCAGAACGATGGCCATAGTGCCCTCGTCGCCGAGGAAGTGGAAACCGTGCAGCAGGAAAGCGAAGTCCGCTGCCGACTTCGGCGCTAGCCCGTGGCTCTTGAAGCGGAAATCTTCGCCCAGTGTCTCGTTGGGCTCCCAGCGGTAGCTGAAGGGTGGATTGGCCACTACTGCATCGCATTTGAGCTTTTTGGCCGGGTTCATTTCACTAAGCATGTCCCAGTCGTTGGTCAGGGAGTCGCCGTGGTGGATCTCGAATTCACTATCCTTGACCCCATGCAGCAACATATTCATGCGGGCTAGGTTGTAGGTGGTGATGTTCTTTTCCTGCCCGTAGATCATGCCGATGCCATGCGGTCCCATCTGGTGGCGCACGTTCAGCAGTAGCGATCCGGAACCGCAGGCGAAATCGAGCACACAGCTTAGCTTTTTCTTTTTGCCGGTAGCGGGCTCTTGGCTGTCGAGGGTGACGATGCGAGAAAGGATGGTCGAAACAGTTTGCGGTGTGTAGAACTCCCCGGCCTTCTTACCGGAGCCGGCCGCGAACTGGCCAATCAGGTACTCGTAGGCGTCACCCAGGATGTCGCTATTGGTCGAAAATTGCGCAATGCCCTCGGCGATCTTGGTGATGATCGTACAGAGCTTCTTGTTGCGGTCGGTTGGCGTTCTGCCCAGCTTTTCCGAGTTAAGGTTGATCTCGGAAAAGAGCCCCTGAAAGGTGCTGGCGAAGGATTCGTTTTCGATGTACTTGAAGCCCCGCTCCAGGGTTTGCAGCAATTCCTTGTCCTGGGTGCGGGCGCGCTCGTAGATGCTACTCCAGAGGTAGTACGGATGAATGCAATAGTGCATCTTGCGGCGCATCTGTTTCTCAAGGGTTGGCACGTCCTCGGCGTTATCCTCGTACCAGACTGCCAGCGGGGCTCGCCGGTCTTCTTCCGCCAGCTTGGGGTAGTCCGACCCCAGCTCCTTCTTTGCCGCCGCCTCGTAGTTGTCGGAGAGATAGCGCAGGAACAGGAACGACAGCATGTAGTCTCGGAAGTCATCCGCGTTCATCGCGCCGCGCAGGTCGTCAGCAATGTCCCAGAGGGTTTTGCCCAGTTTGTTGAGTTCTTCTTTGGTCATGCGCTTGCACTCTCTTGATTCGGTTCCGGAAACAGTTCCGGATTAAAGCGGTAGTTATTCATGAAGTCCCGCAGAATCCTGCGAAAATATTCCTTGTTTTCCGGCATCATTTCCTGCGGCTCATACAGGGAGTAGTTCCCATGGCTAAACAAATCGACTAAGCGCTTGTAGAGGATGCCGTCCGGATCGTCACTGAACTGCCTGATACAGGCGGAAAAGTGTTGAAAACCGTGGAAGGTGGCGGTCTTCTCCAGAACGCCGCGCAGAATATTGAAGTGATAAGTGTATATCTTTCCCGATTCCGCCACTTCATGTAGCTGCTTGAGCACCGCAATATGGTGAAAACGTGGTGTGTTGCCGGTATCCGTCAATACGAACTGATCGGCCTCCTTGCTCAAGAAGTATCGGGCGGGCTTGCGCAGCTCGTTGCACATGACATTGAAGAACAGATGATGGTGCGTCGAAAGCACCGTCCGAATGCGCCCATCGGCGTTCTTCAGCAGTCCCGCCAGATGACTGGCCACGGCGATGGCGTTGTTGTCGTCCAGCGATGAAATGGGGTCATCGATATAGAGGTGCTTGACCCAGGCATAGGCCTCCTGCCCATCCACCGCCAACTGGGCGACGGCGAGGAAGAAGCACCAAACGAAGATATTTTCTTCGCCGCGTGACACCTTGATGTGGTCGATGGTCTCGCTGTGTTCTCCGGTTTGGACCTCGCGGACAAAGTTCACCGTGCTCTGGTCATAGTCGATGAAAAAGTCGAAATCGGCATAGCGCCGCAACAGCGGACGGATGCGGTTCTCCATCTCCAGTTCTTGCAGACCATCGAAGAAACGGGAATCGGTATTCATGCGCAGCACGCGGTGCTCATCGCCCTCCAGGTCGTTATCCCAGTGGAACAGGTCTTCGGTAAAGGCGTTGAAGTAGAGAGTGTCGCGGATTGTCGTTTCAACGCTCTCGTCGTCTTCGACTGTTTCTTTGCCCAGTTCCTTGAAGGCCATGGAGAGGCGCGTCTTGCCGGTGCCGTTGAAGCCAAACAGCAGGACATACTTCTTTTCCAGCCCCTCGCGCAGGTGCCGGGCCAACTCTTCCAGGCTGGCAAAGGTCGTCACCGTATCACTCATGCACCCACCGCCTCCGGGCTGGGGAAGAGTTGTTGCATCAGGCCCTTTTTGTGACTCTTTAGGACTTCGAGCTTTTCGGTGTGGGCCGCGATCAGGGCGTCGAGGGGGGAGAGGCAGTCGGCGATTTTTTGTTGTTCGGCTCCAGTCGGGTATGAGGCAGGCAGGTTTTTAATAATATCTGCATTGAGATTTAATACACCGCCACCAGCAGCATTATCCAAGAAGTACGCCTGGCTAGCCGAGGAAAAAATTAAGTAATAGAGATACTCTCTTTTTACGGAATCGCTAATTTTTGTTATGGCTATCCATCCATCATGGATGCACGATTTAATTTTCATCAAATAAGGACGACCGAAACTCATCGAGTTAGATAGTATTAAATCACCTGGATGAACCTCTCTTGTCTTACCAAGCGCTTCAGCTCTAACTTTTTCTTGTGTTCCCTCTACATATTTTGCTTCTTTGTCAACGTCACCAATTTTTAGCCAGTTCAAGCCGTTTTTATCTTTCGTGAGATAGCCATCGATTGGGCGAGGGGATCCGCCTCGAACCACAGTAGAAATATCGCCGAGATTGCAAACATCCCACTCCCCCGCATTCCGAAACTCGGGAAAGCGCAGGCGGGGGACGGTTTCGCCCTCGCGGGGGAAGAGCTGCTGCATCAGCCCTTTTTTGTGGGTTTTGAGGGCGTCGAGTCTGTCCGCCTGGGCGGCGATCAGGGCATCGAGGGAGGAGAGGCAATCGGCGATTTTTTGTTGTTCTTCAGGTGATGGAACAGGAATCGGCATAGCCATAAAATCATCATTGGTGATAGCCATCCTGTCATGCCGTGCGCCAGTACTACCAACTTGGCGCATGTACAAATGCCAAGCAGATGATTTGAAGTAATGCGCGTAAAAGTCGCTATCGGATCTTTTGAAACGAAAAACCGTGTACAAGGGTGACATCACGCCCTTTGCAACGCTGTTTCTTGAGATTGGGCCTACCGGAGCAAAAGCGGATATTCTCGGGTTGTAAACAAAATCCCCCTCGCCAACGACAAAATAATTTTCGAGGTTCCCCTGGGTGGCAATATCCTTGTCAAAGTAATCTCGCTGGTCGACAACGCCATGCTCGGCCGAGTTGGTCAATACTCGCACCAATTTTCCATCACGATTTCTTTCGGTCCGCCGACTTGCTAACTCTTTTAGTGGTGCAATCCTCCACTCCCCCTTGCCCTTAAACTCAGGAAAGCGCAACTTGGGCACCAATGGCTTGTTCTCGTCTTTCATCGCCTTACTCATACGCCGCCAACCCCGAAATCTCGCGCCCACCGGCCTGTTTCTTCAAAAAGGGCACCAGCTCTTCCATCAGCCCCAGCTCGGCCTTGCTGCGGGCCTTCCAGCCCAATTCCAGCGGCTCGAAGAGGTCGCTCAACTGCTCACCATCGAAGATCATGCGGTCGAGGATGCCATTCACGAAGCCTTGCAGGGCCTCACGCTCCAGCCCGTGCCTGTCGGCCAAGGCATTGAGTTCGCCGTCGGCCTTTTGCGCCTTGAAGGTCTGGTAGCCGTCACGGATGGCTTGTTCGCTGAGGCCCTTACCGGCCTCCAGGGTGTTGATGTAGGCGATGATCTCTTCACGCTCCTCCATCAGGTTGCTGCTGGCCGCGAGGAGGTTGATGAGCTGGTCGCGGCTCATGGTCTGCTTGCCCGGCTTCTCCTGAGTGAAGCGCGCGACCAGGCCCATGATGTAGTCGTAATCGATCATCGCAGAAGAGAAGAGCACGAACTCAAAATCGAGCTGCTCAATGGCCTCCTGAGCGTCGCTGGCCTCGTCTCCTTCTTTGCCCTGCTGCGCCTTGAGGCGTTGGGCGGTCTCCAGGTAGATGCCCTTGAAGCCCCGTAAGGTGTCTTCCGGCAGGCGCTGTTCGATCTGCTGCTGCTGTTCGTCGTTCAGGTCGGTGTACTGGTCGAGCTGGGTCTTGAGGCGCTGCACCTCCTTGAAGCGGTTGATGAACTCGGCGCGGGCTGTGTCGCCCTTGAGGTTGTTGACCGCATCGGGCGTGCAGGGCTGGCCCTGAGCCTCCATGAAGCTTTCCAGTTGCTTGACGGCTGCATCCAGCTTGCCGATGACCTTGGGCGCCGGGTCCACCAGCCAGATTTCGCGGGAGCGGCTGGTGTCTTCGCCGGAGAAGAGGGCGATGGCCTGGTCCACGGTCTTTTCCTGGGCGCGGAAGTCGAGAATGTTGCCGTAGGGCTTGGTGTCGTTGAGTACGCGGTTAGTGCGCGAGAAGGCCTGAATCAGGCCGTGGTGCTTGAGGTTCTTGTCCACGTACAGGGTGTTGAGGTACTGGGAGTCGAAACCGGTGAGCAGCATGTCCACGACAATGGTGAGGTCGATCTTGTTCTTGCGCGGGTAGTCGCTGTTGGGGTACTTCTGATCCTTGATGCGCTGCTGGACGTCCTGATAGTAGAGGTCGAACTCGCCGAGCTTGTGGTTGGTGCCGTACTGGGCGTTATAGTCGGCAATGATCTCCTGCAATGCGGCCTTTTTCTGTTCCGGCTCCTGCTGGTTATCGGCCTTCTCCTGGGGCAGGTCTTCCTGAAGCTGCTTGACATCCTTGTTGCCGTCCGCCGGCGGCGAGAAGACACAGGCGACATTGAGTGGGATGAATTCATTGTCTTCAGCCTGGCGCTCAGTCTGCACCTGTTTGAACAGCTTGTAATAGGCGATGGCGTCATTGATGGAGGCCGTGGCCAGTACAGCGTTGAAGCGGCGGTGGTTGGTGGCGGCATCGTGTTTGTTCAGGATCGCATCCACCACGGCCCGCTGGGTCAGCACCTGGCTGGGTTTAGGGCTGTTCTTCTTGGCCTTACCGCTGGCTGCCTTGTCGGCCTTGCCTTGCTGGTCGGCTTCTGGCTTGTAGTAGTCGATGTGAAAGCGCAGCACATTGCGGTCATCGATGGCGTGGGTGATGGTGTAGGCGTGTAGCTGCTTTTCAAAGATGTCTTTGGTGGTCCGGTAGGAGCCGACGGTGCCATCAATCTGCTTGTAGGTGGCGTTCTCCTCGAAAATGGGCGTGCCGGTAAAGCCGAACAGTTGCGCCCTGGGGAAGAACTCCTTGATGGCCGCGTGGTTCTCGCCGAATTGGGAGCGGTGGCATTCGTCGAAGATGATGACGATGCGCTTGTCACGTAGCGGGGCGAGCCGCTCCTTGTAGGTGAGCTTGCCCTTCTCCTTGTGCTGTTTGGCCTTTTTGCTGGTTTCATCGAGTGCCAGGCCGAGTTTCTGGATAGTGGAGACGATTACCTTGTCGGCGTAGTCCTCGGAGAGCAGGCGGCGCACCAGGGTTTCGGTGTTGGTGTTGTGCTCGACGCAACCTTCCTGGAATTTGTTGAATTCCTCTCGGGTCTGCCGGTCGAGGTCCTTGCGGTCCACCACGAACAGGCATTTTTCGATGTCCGTGTTGTCCTTGAGTAGGGTGGATGCCTTGAAGGAGGTGAGGGTCTTGCCGCTGCCTGTGGTATGCCAGATGTAGCCGTTGCCCCGATTCTGGTGGATGCAATCGACAATGGCCTTGACCGCATAGATCTGGTACGGGCGCATGATCAACAGCTTCTGCTCGCTGACGACCAGCACCATGTAGCGGCTGATCATCCGCCCCAGGGTGCATTTGGCCAGAAACTGCTCGGCGAAATCGTCCAGGTGGGTGATTTTGCGGTTGTCTTCCTCGGCCCATTGATAGATGGGCAGGAAGCGTTCATCGGCGTTGAAGGCGAAGTGTTGGCTGTGGTTGTTGGCAAAGTACCAGGTGTTATCGCGGTTGCTGACGATGAAGAGCTGCATGAAGCAGAGCAGCGTATTGGCGTAGCCGTTGCCGGGGTCGTTCCTGTACTCGACAATCTGCTCCATGGCCCGGCGCGGATTGATGCCCAACGTTTTCAGCTCGATCTGCACCAGCGGCAGGCCGTTGATGAGCAGGATCACGTCATAGCGGTGGTGGCTGTTGTCGGTGTTGATGCGTAACTGATTGATGACCTCGAACTCGTTCTTGCACCAGTCTCTGAGGTTGACCAGCATGTAGTGCAGCGGGGTGCCGTCCTCGCGCTGAAAATAGCCGTACTCGCGCAGGGTCTTGGCGGCCTGAAAGACATCGGCATTGATGATCTCGTCGCGCAACCGGGCGAACTCGGCATCGGTCAGGCGGACACGGTTTAGCGCCTCGAACCTCTCGCGGAAGTTCTGCTCCAGCGCGGCTTTGTCTCGGATGTCCGGACGGTAGGTGTATTTGAGCTCTTCGAGCTTATTGATCAGATTTTGCTCGATTTGGCTTTCTTTGGTCATTTAACTGCCCTGTTATTTATTATTTGCTGGTCCTGACTTGCCTGCTTTCCTGTTCAAATACGGTTGTGCTGCTGTCAGTAGCCCCGGATCAACACCGCCACCATGCTGGTGATGGAGCCGTGCTACTGCTTTTTGGCGGAGCGTAGCGCCTCTTTCAGGCTTGGCTCAATGCGCAAAGTCAGGGTCGCAGTCTTGGCGGTGACTTTCGCCCCCTAGCAGACTGGCTGCAAATGTACTGTAATGTACTGCAAGTTCCCATATAACCCAAGGGAGCAAGAATAAGACGGCTAAGGAGGGATACATGGCCCGACACTATTCGACCAAGAGCTTTTTCCGGCAGATACCCAATGCGCTGCTGGCACGCTATTTCACGGACCGAGGCCTGTTCAGCAATCTGGACTTCTCCGCCATGAAGGAGACCAAGCCGGACGCGCTGTTTGAAGGGTGGCTTGCATTGCCCGAGGAACAGCGCAAGCCTATGGATGCCGAGTTTCAGGTCATTTTCGAACTGAGCTGCGAAAAGGGCTTCCGGGCCATTATTGATGAAGCACGCTGGCAGATGCAGGCAAACCCTGAAGCGCTTACGGCGTTTATTCAAACGCTGTCGGCATTACCCGACCATTATCACCGGGCGATGACCACCTACCTGGACCATGGGGAGTGCTGGAAGGGTGCCACCCGCTTCTACCATGCCGACACCCTGCCCTACTGGCGCAAACGCAAGAACATGGGCCACAAGCCTGCTGCGGTGGATGACGATAGCATCCGGCAGCTGGCAAGCCAGATCCGCGACTACTTCCACCATACTGAGGGCAGAGGCAATAACTGCGTGGTGGAGCCCTTCCGACGGGGAGAGCTGGATTACTTCTTCGCTTATCCCGAGGACTACTCCCAGCAGAGTATCGAATGGGTGGATGGCGAGTTCGACCGCCGACCACACAATCCTGCTTTCGAGGTGATCTTCGTCTATTCGCAAAAAGACGGGACTCTGGACCTGAATTTTCGTGGCGCAAAAAAAGCCATGGAGCCACTGCAAGGGATATTCGCCACCACGATTCTGAAACTGAATGAATTGCCACCCGATCCCAAAGACGAACGTATCTACGACCTGGGACAACTGGGAAAGCGGAGTTTCGATTTCGTCTATGGCGTCGGCACCGGAATTGAGGATGTCGCCGTGCGCAAGCTGCGGCTATCCTCGCGCTTCAACAAAGGAGAACGGATTACCCTGGAGGTAGATACCAGCGACAACTCCGATGCCATTCATGACCTGCTGGATAAGATAGGTAAAGCAACACCATTGCGCCTGTATAACGTCACTCAGGTAGAGATTGCGGTGTCTATGGTCATCGATGCCGACAAGCCTCCCAAGACTATCCCGATCCGCATCACCTATCCAAACTCCTGCTCGCTCAAGTACGACGAGTTGGGCATGAAACTGCGTGACATGTTGGAGGCATCAGGTATTGAGCCCAAGGAGCCGGCGGAAGTTGAAGAAGCGGTGGAGCCCACTGAAGCATGACGCCAGAAGCTGCCTTCATCGAGCTAATCGACCGAGTGGCCGCGTTACATGGCGCCTCGACACTGATCAGTCGCGAGGAACTGAATCAATGGCCCGACAAAGCAGTTACTTTGATGAAGTCGCAGAAGCTGATCACAAGGGCGCGGCCCTCCTCCAGCGCGGTGTGCCCCGGCTGCGAGGAGGAATGCGTAATGCCAGTTCACACTATTCCGCAGCGTACCGGCGATCCGGTGCTGTTCATTATTTGCGACAAGCGCGATGACATCAGCCGCGTGCCGCTGCCAGATGCCAAACTCGAACAGTGGCAGGCATCGGGTGATTTAATTGCCGACCTGGTTGCGGGCTTGCTCAGTCTGCAACGCTCAAACATGGGCAGTTCATCGGCGGGCCGCTGGGAAGTCGGGGTATTCCGGGGTAAAAAGCACGCCAGCCACCTTGTTCTCATGGCCGGGGAAAAACTCTCCCTCACTTTGGGCGGTCACTCGATTGCGTTGACCGAGGTTCTGGCGCTGGAGGACAACCGCTTCAAGGTGGATAAACGACGGTTGACCCACTTGGTTGATCAGCCCGTTGCCGGGGCCGGGGCCGGGGATATTGAATCGGCCGAGCAAAGGAGGGAACGCATCAGGAAGCGGGTTAATGAGCTGAAGGCCCAGGGAGTCAGGGCATTTCTGAAAACGGTTGCCGATGAAGAAGGGCTCTCAATTACCCGGATCAAACAGCTTATTCAGGACGATATTCCTGCACCAAAACCGAAAACTTCATATTGGTAACCAGATAGGGGCTACCTACCACCCCACCACAAACCCAGCAATCACAAAGCCTAGAGCCGATTTTCACTAGACAGTTTGAAGGGTAGTACCCTAGCTCGTCCTTACTTCAGCCATGTTCAACAACGCCTATGGAGGCACTAACATGGCTACAGCAATTCTTAGACTTCCCGCCGTCAAGGCCCGCACCGGGCTTTCCCGCAGCACGATCTATCTACGCATTTCTGAAGGCAGCTTTCCGAAACCGATTTCCTTGGGCGGTCGTGCCGTCGGATGGATCGAAGCGGAAATCACCGATTGGTTGAACCAGCAGATTGAAGCCAGCCGCAAGGCTACACACTGAGGGGAGGTCGAGATCATGACTACAAACAGAAAGGGCCGCACTGGCTGGCACCAGGCGACCCCAGAAACTTCTAAAAGCACCTCTAATTCTACCGGCCTTGCTGCGCGTATCAAAGCGGCAATCGTCACTCTGGCTGCATGGGGCTGGTTCCCCATCGGCCTGGCAGAACGGATCAACCGACTGGGAGGGGCACGCGATGACTGATGCGATCTCCCAATTCCGTGATGCGATACGTGCCGCCGGCCTAGAACCACCCGACGCCATCGAATCCGGAAAGCTGCACCGCTTTCCCGGCAGTGGCAAGTGTCCAGGCAACCGGGCTGGGTGGTGTCTGCTATTCGATGATGGGCTTGGCGGTTGTTTCGGTGACTGGTCTTCAGGCTTCACCCAGAACTGGCAGGCGAAGCGGGATAAACCCTATACCCAGACCGAACGGGCCGCCTTTGCTCGTCGTGTGGGGACTGCCAAAAAGCGTGCCCAGGCAGTACGTATCTCCCAGCAAGCCGATGCGGCGAACAGGGCCGTCACGATATGGAATGACGCAAAACCCGCCCCCGACAATTACCCCTACCTGATCCGCAAGCGAATCCAGCCGAATGGCGCGAGGATACACAAAGGCACATTGGCTCTTCCGGTAACGGACTTCAGCGGCAAATTGACTAGCCTGCAATTCATTGCCGCCGATGGCGGCAAGCTGTTGCTCGGCGGTGGACGCAAACGGGGCTGCTTCATACCTGTGACAGACGATATGACACCCCCCGCTCGCGCGATTATCTGCGAGGGCTGGGCCACCGGCTGCACCCTAGCCGAGAACGAACCCGCCACACTAGTCCTGGCGGCAATCGATGCGGGCAACCTGGAGTCGGTCGCCGTTGCTGCCCGCCGCCGTTGGCCTTCCGCAGAACTGGTGATTGCGGGTGATGATGACCGGCTGACCGATGGCAATCCCGGAGCTACCAAGGCCAGGGCTGCAGCCATTAGCTCGGGTGCATTACTCGCGCTTCCCCAGTGGCCGGGGAACGCCCCAAGCCACCTGACCGACTTTAATGACCTGGCTATCTGGCTGGCAGGAGGTGGCGTATGACTACCGACCTGTTGATTTCCGCCACTCCACCGCCAGAAGAATGGCCAGAGTTGGTCCCGTTGGACGCACCCAACCTGCCCCGCCTCAATCTTGCACATTTGCCTGGCTGGGCTGGAGACTATGCCCGAGCCATCGCTGCCGACACCGAGACCCCGCCCGAGCTGGCCGCAGGTATGATCCTGGTGACCTGTGCCACTGCCGCTGCCCGTCGACTGCAGGTAATGGTAAAACCGGGCTACGTTGAGCACTGCAATCTGTGGGCTGTAGCTGCACTGCCACCCGGTAACCGCAAGAGTGCCGTGCAGTCCGCCGCCACCGCGCCCCTGGTGGCTTGGGAAAGGGATCAGGCTGCCATCCTTGAGCCTGAGATCAAGCGCATCACCAGCGAACGCAAAACTCTGGAGGCCCGGGCCAAGGAAAAGCGCAACAAGGCCGCCAAGGAGAAAGATAACGGCAAGGCCGCAGAACTGGCGCGGGAGGCCGCCGACATCGAGGCCGAACTTCCCGACGTCCCCATGCAGCCACAGATATGGACATCGGACGCCACCCCGGAACGGCTGGGCGCCCTCCTTGCCGAGCACGGCGAGTGCATGGCCTGGCTGTCGTCGGAAGGCGGCGTGTTCGATCTGCTGCAAGGCCGCTATTCCAACGGCATCCCCAATCTGGATCTGGTACTGAAGGCCCACAGCGGCGATGCGGAACGGGTGGACCGGGGCAGCCGTCCGCCGGTCTTCCTGAAAGGTCCGCGCCTGAGTATTGGACTGAGCCCCCAGCCGGATGTATTGCGCGGACTGGCGGCCAAACCGGGATTCCGTGGGCGAGGACTGCTGGGGCGGTTTCTTTATCTGTTGCCACCATCCCCGCTGGGCTATCGCGCTTTGCAATCCAATCCCGTACCGGAAGGAGTACGAGATGCCTATGCCGCCGGACTTCGCGCCATGCTCGATTGGAAACCGTCCACCGATGAACACGGCGAGGAACGCCCCCACCTGCTGCACCTGAGCAAAAAAGCCTATGCGGAGTGGTTCGCCTTCGCTCAAGCGATCGAGGTGCAGATGCAGCCGGGCCGAGAACTGGAGCACTTCACCGACTGGGCCGGCAAGGCACCGGGGGCGGCGGCACGCCTCGCGGGAGTACTGCACGGCATCAAGCATGCCCACGGGACACCCTGGGAGGCGGCCATCACAGCCGAGACCATGACCGCCGCATTGGAAATCATGGCTGTCATCACCCGACACAGTCTGGCGGCGCTGGACATGATGGGCGCCGATCCCACCATTGCCGCCGCCCGCCTGGTGTGGGACTGGGTCGAACGGGGCCGACTGGACCGCTTCACCGTGCGCGAAGCCTTCAACGCCCTGCGCGGCACCTTCCCCCGCGTCGCCATGCTGCGCGATGCTTTGGAGGCACTGGAAGAACGAGGCTATCTGGAGGTGATAGAACCGCTCCGTGATGGTCCTGGCCGCCCTCCTTCGCCTCTGGTGCGGGTGAGGCCGGAGATTGCTAGGGGGTGGCAATGAGCTGGCGAGAAACCCTTGGAGTAACCACTTCGGCCAAAACACCCTATGCGCACAATTCGCAGAATGCGCAGAAACCCATCGATACGGGTAATTGTGCGGATATTGCGGGTTCTGCGTATAGGGGTTTAGATCAGCAAACCTCCAGGCTACTGGAGACATTATCCGACGCCTGTAAGGGAGTCGACATCACCCCTGCCGAAGTAAAAGAAGCACTGGCACCGGAAGATATTGAGGACTGGCGCAACGGCGCAATCAGCGACGACACCCTGGCCGCATTCGCCCGGTCACTAGAGAAACGCCGGAAAATGAATCTGGGCAAGCGCCCCACCCATTACACCGAACAGGCCACATGCAACTATTGCGGGCCAATCTGGTTGTGGTTCTCCGGCAAGGTGCTGACTTGTCCCTGGTGCTGGAATAGGTTAAAGGACATGCCCATTCCCCGCCCCTCCCCCATTTGTTGTGGTGATTGCATTCACTTTAGACGTGTTGGACACCCAAATCTTGGTCACTGCGGCAAAGGCGAACCTGAGGCAATTGCAGGGTTACTGGACATGGAGCAGCGATATTGTGAACGCTTTTTACCAAAGCCACAGCAAACCAATAACGACCAACTTAGGCCCCCAAGGGTCGAAACAAAAAGGTGAATTTCCCAAATGATTTCGGTTAAAAAAATCTGGAGATGAACGTGGGTGGACCAGGAAGCGGAAGACATTGGCACATCGGCGCCAAGGATACAGTGGAGAATTACAGGCGGCTGGATATACGGCGCCTTCAACAAGAAAAAGTACTGTTCCCAGGGAACCTATTTAGCTGGGCCTGGTATCGGGGCAGCGAGAAAGTGGGCTCTATCATGATAAGCGTCCATGAATCCGAGGTAATTCTTAACTACAGTCATCGCTCTCCGGGAGAAGATTGGCAACCGGTAAAATACCCGGTGAATTTAAGCTGGTCAGGCTGCCACCTTGGCGGACAACGGCCATGGTTCCTCTGCCCTGGCCAGGGTTGCTACCGGCGCGTCGCCATTCTCTATGGCGGCGATTATTTTATTTGTCGTCACTGCCGCAATCTGGCCTATGCCTCCCAACGGGAGGAGGAATACGACCGCCTAGCACGGCAAGCTGATAAAATCCGGGACAAGCTGGGTTGGGAGCCAGGGATATTGAACGGGCGCGGCTGGCAAAAGCCCAAAGGAATGCACTTGAAGACATTTGAGCGTTTGACCGCGCAACATGATGCCTTAGTACAAGTTTCATTGGCGGGGATGGCCGAAAAGCTGAACCTACTAGGGGAACCACTAGATGATTGGATGTAAGATGGTTTTATCAAGTGGTGGTTACCGGTAGCGTTCAGGGGTAACTATTGGGGTAACCTCGAAAAATATAAAACCATTTATCTTTTATTATCAAATAGATAAAGATACTTTTCGGTAGTCGCCGCCTCCACCAAAACAAGGTTTTAATAGCACCAAAAACCTACGAGAAAACCCGCAAATCCAGGGAGTTGCGGGTTTTTTTGTGCCTATAGCTTCCAGCCAAGTACTATTACATCCTATTGCTTTAGCAGTACCGATAGCAGTACAACTAAAACTGGTACTGCTAAAAGAGTTCTACCTCGTTTGCCTATTATCGGACTTCTTAAAAGTGTCCGCAAAATTAGGGTAGAACCCTTCCAAACATTTGCCACCTAACGCCTAAAGCACGGGCGGCAAAACCATAGCGAAGCGGCGGTTTTGACGTCCTGTGCCTTTACTTGTTAGCTGCTTCTTGCTGACGACGCACAGCCGAAAGGGCAGAAGCAACTATACCTGTTGGGACGGCCACCAGGCCAAGCCCAACCATTAACACTACAAACGTGAAAAAACGCCCACCATTTGTTACTGGGTATATATCGCCATAGCCTACCGTTGTTAATGTTGCCACAGACCACCAGAGGCAATCGAAAATTGAGCGAAAAACTTCTGGTTGTGCAGCGTGCTCAAAATGATAGATACCAACGGCAGACAGATACAAAGCCACAAAGCTGGCCATAGTAAAAATAATTAGCTCTTCTTTTGCCAAGAACAGTGCTGTTGCAAACCGCTGGAGTGCGCTGTTATATCGAGCCAGCTTTAAGATGCGAGCTAGCCTAAGAAGCCTTACCAATCTGAGAGTTCGTAAATCTATGGCAAAAGCTAGGTAGAACGGAAGGATTGCCACCAAATCAATTAGGCCGTAAAAACTAAAGATGAACCTTAGTCGATTCTTTGAAAGGTATACCCTCGTAAGGTACTCAAGAGTGAATATGGCAACAATGGCTATTTCGGAGTAACGAAGAAACGATTTTGCCGACTGAGTTAAATCAGGAAGCGTTTCCAGAGAAAAGCAAAATACGGAATATAAAATAAGCCCTGTGATGCACCAAGCAAAAATCGGCTTATCCAAAAATATCTTTTCGTTCGTGCCTTTATTCATTTATAAATCGATACTCGATGGGCAGCTAACGCCTGAGTTTACGGGCCGGAGCGAAGCGAAGGTCCGATCGTACAACGATTTGTTAAATGGCCGGAGGTATAAAGATGCGTGATTTCATGGACTGCCGGCACTGCGGGGAAGAGCAAGAC
>Ga0098059_1000834_pt1 | contig 16513 bp, 12 predicted proteins | sample 20_taG_FD_92580 | JGI IMG/M metagenome (GOLD analysis project Ga0098059, IMG submission 92580) | Marine viral communities from the Subarctic Pacific Ocean - 20_ETSP_OMZ_AT15318 metaG | ecosystem: Environmental > Aquatic > Marine > Oceanic | place: Subarctic Pacific Ocean | collected 2015-01-19
CCCTTGAAAGTGGGACACCTGCGGCCCTGTTGTTAAATTGATCCAGATAATCAACTTGGCCTTGGCTAGTGGCCACGGGGTGATCCTTATAAAATCCTGCTGGCAAGGTAGTATAGCTTGTTGGCTGCCGCTTATCGAGTCTGTCAAATACAGGCATAACGCCCGCATTTTATCACACGGCGGGCTTTTTAAGCCAATTGACTGATGGCGTTGTTCATCAACGCTGACCAATCATCCACCGCTTTGGTGTAACTACGCATCTCCGGGTCATCTGACCGATAGAAACGCTTTATTATTTTATCGTCCCATTGCGGGAAAAGTGGAATTTGCCTCGGCTTCGTAACCTCAACCGTCAGGTCGGCTGATAATCCTTGGGAACTTTTTGTCCCATTAAGCCTGAGTATATTAGGGGTTTCCCCAATTACCCCGGTCGGATCAAGGTAGATGGCATGTGAGTACCTCCTGTCTCCATCGTAATATGTGTAGTATTCCTCGATTTTGTAACCAAAAGCACTGCCATCCCGGTCGGCGGGTGTACCCGGGTAGGGACGCCTGAAGTAGTTCCACCAATTTCTCAGAGCTCTAACATCATCCCCAAGAGAACGCCTCAAGGAGAACGTCATAAGGGCCATCATTTGCCATTGATCACCATAGTCGGGCATTGCTCCCGGCTGCACCCATAACTGCCACCAGTAGGTGTCAAGACCGGGTGATATAAGATAAGGGCCTTTGACATAACTCTCATCCCTCTCCGTCCACCCCGTCAACCTGAGCTCCCGGTAGTCATCCAAGTATAAACGAAGCCGCCTCTCTTCTGGAAGTTCCTCTGGCATTTAGGAAAGCTGTTGTTGTACATACTGCACCCATTGCTCCACAGATTTTTCCCACTTGTCCCAGCTTTCTGTTAGCTCAGGGAACTTTGCTTTTACGTTTGGGGGTATCTTCGGGAACGGAGGCAACGGAATGTTCAGGCTTTTTGATCTTGGTGCAAGCCTAGCAAATAAGCCCCCACCTCGATTGCCCCCCTTGCCGCCAGTAAGCGAGGACAATGTGTCAGGTATAAGCCCGACGTAAACCCTTTCACCGCCTCTAGTTGAGTACAACTCCCCAGATATTTGATCAAAATAAAACTGTTCGCCGTCGTGGTAGAACGCAGGAGAGTCGGTCACAGGTGCGAGAATCCATAAAACCTCCTTCAGTTCATCAGGAGTTAGAACGCTAGTTTGAGCCTTGGCGAGTAAAGCATCTACCCTTTCCCCGTCCTCATCGCTACGACGTTTTAGTTTCGGCATAGAGTCTTATGGCTGATGTCTCGAACACTCCCGTGGTTCCCGTGACGGTCAACTCGTAGTACAGGTTCCTGCCCTGCTCGTACAATGGCCATGTCAGTTCTGCCGTGGCTCGCGTTCCAGTTGTGTTTAAATCTGTGACGCACTTAACGTCCTTTGGTTTCTGTTCTTTCCACGTTAAGCCGCAGCCAGACTTGTTGGAGTCAACCGCCTGTGCAGCATTGCCCACGCGAAGGGCCATCTTCCCAGTTGGGCTACCATGTTCAAACTCCACGGTCAGCGCACGCAGCAGCTTACTGTTCTTCGGGTCATTAAGCCTGAGGGCTGGTGATCTTAGAATACTCTTGTAGTTGTAGTCCTTGTCGTAGGTTCCACAGCCAACGGTGCTGGTGCAGGTTTCCCTGTAGTGCCCGCTGCCGTCTTCCTTCAAACAGTTGTCGGTTGCGTACACCATTACAAACCTGATGTCTTCAGAGCAGCCCTGAGCGCAGATGTCAGCAAATGTCTGGCTACCCAGATTCCCATATAGGCTGAGCGCAGATGTCGCCGGGGCTGTCCAGTCCTCTGTCTTCAGGCTGTCAGAGGGGTAGGCTGCATCGGATACCGTGAGACTTGTTGTGGAGTATATGTTCGTTAAGGAAGGAGCGTTTACCGCACTGCTAAACGTGGCCACCCCAGTGCAAACAGTTGATCCCTCTGTGCTGTCCCTAAACCCAGAGATTGCCGCTGGACTGCAAACATAGTTGGATGTGGTAAGCCAGTCACCAATGCTAGTGTAGTCCCTTTTTGTGAAGTTTGTGAACGCGCTGAACCCTGCATCCATATAGCTCACATGCTGGTGCTTCACGTTTATGATCAACGTCTTTGAGTTCTTAGTCTGACCTTTCACAGGCCAGCTAATCCAGACCTCGTCTGTCTTGGCGTTGAACGATGCAATCGGAGCCTCACACTCTGACGAGTTTATGTTGTCAAAGATCACGCTCGATGCGTCATGCAGCCAAGGCGGCATATCAGGGGATGCCCTGTATATGTTGTAGTAATAAATTCCGTCTCTCCCCAGAAAGAAGTGGTTATCAGCCGCACTTATGATCGTGTTCGGGTATGCCGGGATAGTGTTTCCATTGTCATCGTCCGTGTACCTCTTCCTAAATGACAACACCTCGGTTCCTGTCCCACCTGAAACTTCAAACTGCCACACACCCTTTGTTGTGTAGACAAGCAGAACATTTCCCAGTGGCGACATCCCCACAATCTCTTCGCCGTGGCCAAGGTCTTGGTATCCAGCCAGCGACTCGTCGCCCGGGGCTATACTAAAAGGCTTTTTAAAGTCAGACCATATAAGGCGGTCTGGTATCCATTCGTTGCCCTCGTGCACGTTCCCGTAAAACATGAGGCCGCGCCACTCCTGTATATAGCGCACCCGGTTCAGTCCCATCTCGCTGAAACTCTTAATCTCTTTTATGGAATCCGTGGTTGAGTTCTCTGCTGGTTGGTCAATCTTCCAGTAGTGTGGCTTCGCGCTGTCGTTAACAAACACAACATCATCGTCAAGCTGTGCCGCCTTCCACTTGCCGCTACCTGTGGACGAGTTGCGTATTACCCTGTGGTTGCCTGTCTTCTGGTTGAAGACGTAAGACCGCTTAGCCCCACCTGATAGAAGCCTTGTTTCACCGTTGGTGCTTGTCGCCTCGAAAAGCATCGTGATGTCTTCCACTGTCCCTGTGGCGACAGCAGCAGGAGTTGATGCGTCGTTTAACGGAAACTGATTGTGCAGGTCAGCGTTAACGTTGTTGTCAGCAAACATGAACCTGCGGAAACCTTCGGATCGCTGTAGGTTGCCGTCCTTGTTAACTCTGAAGTTTTGCACCCAGCGATGAGCCCCGGCTGCCACACTGTCAGGTGACGATTGTGGGTCTAACGGCCCAGTTAGTGGGCGCATCTCGTACAGCTTCGCTTTGGGTGGTATGTGCATTAGAACTTATCGTAGGCGTTCGCATTCGGTGCATAGGTAACCCATGCACAGCCTGCCATCGCATGCCCTCCCTTGCAGTTCTTGGAGTCCTTCTCCTCGGAGCTCCCCTTTGACCCCGACCCACCGCTACCCGGGGCGTTAAGATCAAACGAGACACCGGGCCGAGTTACTCCGTCAGTAAATACATCAACCGACAACGGGCTCGCGTGCCCAATCGGCCTGAGGCCGTCCCACACAAACCCACCTGACCCCGGCGTGCCAAAAGCATTGGGGCCGTGGTACTTTGCGGTTGCACCGTCAGTCCCTTTATAACCCTCCTTGAAAAACTTTCCTGATACCGCCCCTGTCAACTGGGATAGCGCAGTCGTTCTTACAGTACACCCTGTGACATTTGTTGTTGAGTATGTAACGCCGCCTGCACCACCCGTTGAGACAAGGTCAGTGAATCCATCCCTGTATCCCCCACCAACACCGTCAGCCACCCGGGCCACCTCAAGCCAGCTACTTCCATTGTAAACCTCAAACAATGTGAAGTATGGAGCAATCATGGTGCTCTTAGAGTAGCTCACCGTGTTCGCCACATTCGACGTAGCGTCAGATGCGTGTGGCTCCCCAGCCGTTGGAGCCACGGTGTTGCTCTGCCTGCCGTCGCCGCCCTTGTTGTAAGAGATTGTATTGTCATCCCCTACATCATCCAGATACGTTGTTAACTGGTAAAACGCACCCGAGCCTGTGTTGGAGTAGTTTACTGTGAGTGCTGTCCCTGTGGTTGAGTCAACCGTCTTGACGCGAACCTTGGTTATGGCACTCGTGATGTTGAACACGGCAATCAGGAAACCTCCTGCGCCACCGCCTCCCCCGGGGATCGCCACCGCCTGTATGTCCTTTAAACGGTATACCCTGCCGTGGGATGCGTCAGACGTTGCAGGTATGGTTCCACTCGTGGACGGCGATTCGCCTGCCAGTTCGGTGTCAGCCTTGCAAACAAATGAGTTACCGTTTATCTGGCTGACAATGAACTCCCTGTCAAAGTTACTATTGCCGTTATCCTTCAAGTTAATCTTATCCCCAACCAACCAGTGGTTCACGTTCGGGACAGATGATCCCCCAAGTGTAAACGTAAACGTGTCGTTGGCCCCGCCCGCATAGGACAACGTCTTCACATAATATTGTATGGCCGTTGTCTCTTTATGGTCGCCCCCTGCTCCACCTGCTCCACCCCCACCGCGTAGGACAACGCGCATGATGTTTACCGCAGGAGATGTGGGGACAGTTTGATCGTAGTAGGCATCCCCTCCACCTGAGTAAATCAAGCCAGTGTCTCCGTCCACTGCGGTGAACCCCTTGACATACTTTGAGAAACCCGAGGCCGTGTTAGAGAACGAGGAATATTGCCCACTGGTGGTTCTTCCCGCCACCCAGTAGTTGTATCGACGTTGGCCGTCTATCACGTTAGCCGCCGTGCCGTCTGACTTTATGTTGACATGGCTTGACCCGTCCCAAATCTTCCCGCCGTGCTCATCAAGGAACAGGATAGTGCCGTTCGTTCTTTTACATATATGGCCTCCCTCAACTTGAACATGGTTCGACGCTTCCCAAGGGGTTCCATCTTTTATAATTAGAGTCGCATCAGCAGCAGATAAATGGCCCTCGGTTGTGTCATCTAAAGTGCCACTCAGCGTTCCCGCAAGGGCCGTTGCCCCCACGATTGCATCAGCGGTTAGCGTCAGAACTGTGCCGCCATCAAAAGTGATCTTCTTACCTGAGGACAACTCCTCTATTAGCGGCTCAACTTTTATGTTGGTTGCGTTCGCGGCATAGGTGCTCCCCGATGAGGCGTGATCAACCGTTATTGTTGGCGTCCTGTAAACCGAATACATGGCTGCGTTCGGAACGTGCTGCCAGATCAGGGCTATGCCCCCGGTGGATCGGGTTGCCGGGGTTGCAATCAAGTCTGTGACCCTCTTGATTGCACCGCCGTCGCCCCCGTTTGGTGGTGGATCGATTGGGCACACAACCACAGTTGTTTTGTCATCACATTTAACAGCACACAACTCCTGCTTGAACTCCTCGGTGAATGTTCCATCGTCGTTGTAGACATAGGACATCCAAGCATAAACCTTGCGCGGGAAATCTATGATGACCTTCTTCAGACGGTCGCACACACCACTGTCCACATTGGGGAGGGTGTTCTTAATTTCATTCGGTGTTACTGGTGATGGCATTTTACTTCCTTGTTATGGCTTTGGGCTATGATACTTAGGGGACGAATCTGTTAGAGGCCACTCGTTGGGTACACTCTCTGGATAAATATGCCACATCCCTCCCTCTATTCCATCTGTTGTCCAAAGGGGGGCGTATGCTGATGGTTCAGCGATTAACCTGTGCGCTGGAACCGTTGTTGCTTGATAGCACGGGTTCTCATTCTGCCACCGCTCGTCCAAGAGAACCGCCCACCTGTTAAAGTCATCCCCAAGTTGGTAGGGCTTGCTCCAGTCCTTCTTTCCAGCATTGTTGTCCAGCATGACTATCCTTATGCCGTTAATAAACGCGAGATAGGGCTGCTCCTGCATTGTGTCACCAACCTTCACTGCAAGCGGCCACCTGTGCTTCGCGCCCTCAGGCCCCTGCTTGGTGGTGCTCCCCGGTGGCAGCGTATGGAACGGGCTAAACCGTATCTCAAGATTCCGTAACGTCTCACCAAGGTCGGTAATGCTGGATGGTGACCAGTTGTTGATCGTAACCTCCACTCCCCACTTCCCTCCGTTCTTGCACTTAAAATCCACATGAGACTTGGCATTGTTATAGTAGACCCCTCCCTGTATGTCCGGGTAGGATGGGTCTTCAGACTCCTCGACGAGCTTCCTTAGATTCGGGCTGGAGCCGTATATAAAAATAGACACCTTATCCCACCTCTGGGTTCTGGTGATGCTTTCAGCCTTTCCCCCAGCGGAACCGAACTGCGAGTCCGCAGATGCTCCCCCTCCCGTTGCGCCAGAGTCCCAGACGCGGGCAACGTAATTATGAAAACTGCTACCTGAGTCCGCGCCTGTGTCAAACTTAACAGGCTCCCATGAACCGTTCCTGATCGCCACGACCTTATTAAAATTACTGCACTTTAGGTCTACGTTCTTAATGGGCTCCCAAAAGAAAAACTCTTCATATTTTTTAACCACAGGCTTGCAACAATCATTGCTAGACCCCGGAGGAGGTGTTTCCTTCGGGGGAACAGGAGGCTCATCCACAGGTAATTCAGGGTTTGTGTTTTCAATCGCGCCATCAGAAGGCGTTCCTGTCCCGTCCTCGTTTTCCTCTGCTGGCTCACCTGAATCGGGTACGCCCTCGGTGATCACCTTTGATCCCAAGCAACCTGTAGCACAGGTTCCCTTTTTAAATTCAACTGATAGCTGACCGTCTGACGCATAGGCCCCCCTGTACCAACGCCAAAACAGGATGGCGAACTGGACGTACTTGAGTATTCCTTGGGCAATCGTATCGCGTTCCTCGGGGAGGAATCTTTCAAAATCCTTTGGCGTAATGTTACTAGGCATAAGCCTCCTCCTGCTTCAGGAAGACCCCGTGATCCTCCCCGCCCTTGATGCTAACCACTGACTCGTTGTCAGGTATCGGCGTGGTATGTGGCCTGATCTTTTCAGAGAAAAATTTAAGTATGTCCGCGTGCTCCTTCCTTGAGGATTTCTTTAACGCTGTCAGGAAAATCCTCCCAATCATCCTAGCGCGGGAGTCCAGCACCTGACCTCGCTGCAACACGCAACCCGGGTCAATGTGGAAATGGAATGAGGTGGTTCTTCCAAGGTGTGTAATCAAGCCGTCCATGAAGTTCCACCCCAAGTCCCTCATGTTGTCCTCCGGGAACCTGTCCACAAGGCTGTCGTAGTCCATGTAGTCAGGCCACATGAAATCGAAATGGTTGGATATGAGATGGTGTTGCGCGGGAAAAAACTTCACCGTGTACTTGTCTTCGGCTCGGGTGAGGCACTCCTGATCGTAGTAATCACTGTCGTTCCTGATCGCATCCTTCCACCACACAGGGAAATCCTTTCGGCTCGAATAGACATAGCCACCTGTGGCAACGCCGAACTTCTTTTCCATCCTCAGTCTGTGCTCATCGTCATAACCAAAGTTCACATGCGTCGGGTAAATGCCAACCTCGGCATCGAGCTTCTCCTTGATAGGCTCCATGTAGTAGACATCGCAGTCTAGGAACAAGGTGTCTTCGTTTCCCTCCAGCGCAAACTCCATTGCGGCTGGCTTCCTGAACAGGATTGCTATCGGATGAAAATGATCCCACTTCTCATTGAAGCTGTTGTAACCCCCGTTGAAATCACTCTTGATGTCATCGTTGGAATCGGTGTCAATTGACGGCCTAGTGTGGACGTTCTCTATTCCTGAAATTTTAATATGTTCCTCGGCCTCCATGTCGCAGATCACATAGATCGGCTGATCGTGAAACTTTCTAATTGTGTAGAGGCAGAACAGTCCCTCCCACAGGGCGTTGGAATCTATGATAGTACAGAAGCTCGTAGGCCCGGGGTTACTCCCTGCCTTGAACTCTCGCTTCCTTATCTCTTCAACGTTTATCACGGGCAAACATTCTCGCTTTCAAAATCGTCCTTGAACTCCTCCACCCTTGTTCCGTCACTCTCGATGCGCTCCAGTAAAACCTGACCGAGCAGGACACCGAAAGGCTTAGGGCCTACAAACTCGTCTGCTCCACTGGTGCGATGCCTTAAATTTTCAAACCTCTCGTTCGGCACTAAAAACCCCTCACCAACCCAGAACCCGCCGTACTCCCTGACACTCACAGGGTTGGTAACCTCGGAGCACCCTTTGTCTTTGAACACGCTGTCTGCAATGGTGTGGCTATGCGTGTTTGTGTCCCATCCTAGTGGGTACTGCTCAATCATTAGATGTATATCCCCGCCAGAGGTTTCAAACTCTACACGGTAGGGGCCGAAATCAGACATGGGCTCCACGGTGATCACCTTCTCCGCAATTGCCCCTTCAAGTTTTCTTGTGCAAAGCCGTGGCGTGCCGTCCTTGAACCCCCATGAAACTGTGCCCACCTCATCAGGGCTCTCAGCATGGGGGCCTAATTTATTTAACTCACCAGCTTGGTTGCCCCCAACGGAAACACGTACACTACTGCACAACTCCTTGCCGAGTAACGGAAAGTTAACCTCCCTGTTACCTGCAAGGCTGACCGTCAACTCGTACTTCCCGGACGAAAGCGTGTGTGGAACCTTTGACCTTATCCCTCCGTACTGCTCATCAAACGGCGCATAGAATTTCTGGCAGTTTCCTGCGTCCCCCGAGGCTTGCAGGTCAACGATGTTTTTTGATCCAAGGATAGTTCCCCGATTGCCGATTAGGCCAACGAACTGTCCGTTATCAGGCGCGAGTGACGCCCAAATATCTGCGCCCATTAAATCCACCCTGCCCTTGCTGACTACCCAGTTTTTAAAACCCCAGTAGCTGTGCCGATCTTTCAGGCACGGGTTCACCTGTGGGAAGGTTGTCGGTGGAGCTATATAATGGCAGGGAGAACCGCTGTTATTGTCTTCGCAAATCAAAGTGTGAATCTTCTGGAAGACGGTGATAAGACTGGCTGTATCGCTGGCCGTGTAGTAGAGGCCGCATGAGGCGATGTCTGTCCCAAGGAACTGGGTTACAGTTCGGCTTGTCCCATCGCAATGCTTGACCAACTTGCTTCCAAGTGTGTGAAAGCCGACCGCCACGATGATTGTATTGGCTGCATTTTCTGCCGCAGACGGATGCGCCAACACTGTCCCCGCAGCGTTCCCTGTGCCCGAAGCGACAGCGAACGTGAAAGTTGTGGCAGCAGTTACTGTTATGGTGTGGATGGCATTATACACGGAGGCGTTCGCTCCCGTTGCCCCTGTAATCTGAATCGTGTTGCCCGTTGTAAACGTGTGAGCAGCAGCAGTCGTTGCGGTGGCCGTACCCCCTGATTCCGTAATTGTTGAAACCGTTCTGTCGCCGTGGGATTTGATAGTTGCCGCAATAGTTTCCGGGTACTTGTTCGTCTCACAGACATTCTCGTATCCGTCTGTAAGCAGAACTATAACTTTTCGTTTCCCCGCCTTCCCATCCTTCTTTAAAAGTTCGTATGCGGAAAATAGCCCGCCGCCTATGCCCGTGGCGCATGTGCTCAGGCTCATTCCCTGACCGCCACACTCTTCTGAAACCTCTATGTCCCCCACGCCGTTCTTTGCCGACGTTTTTGTCGCCGCCAACTTGACGTGTGTTTCCACATTAGAACCAGATTCTTTGTTCCCCGCATACGAAAGTACCGCCACTCGGTCGTAATCGCCACTGGTGGTTGTCCCTTCCTGCTCCGTGTCAGGCCAGTTCGCGTTCTCAACCAGAGCCATGCCTGCCGACTTGGCTGAAGCCAGCCTTGAAACACCTGCCGAGTCTGTCCTCAGCATCGAACCGCTGCGATCCACGACAAGGACAATATCCATCCCAACACGGAGACAGGTTTCCTTTATGGTCAACGTGGCCCACGCCTCAACAGGGTCGCCCTTAATGGGTCGAGTCTCGCCCGGGTCAATTGCGTCTGAGCTACACTTATCCTGCGGGATATAGCTGGCAAAAACCTTAACCGTGGTGTCAGCCGTTACCGAGCCAGCTTTAAACGCGCCGCAACCGCTTGGCCCGTGGCTGGGCCACGCCGCATGTATGAACAGCGACTTGGCTAGAGCATCGTCAGAGGAGCTCCATGAAATAGTGCCACACCCTTGGCCACCGCCTGCGCCGCAGGTGACTTTCTTCTCCTTGCGTGTGCCGTCCTTAAATAAAAGTTTTAGGTAGGCATCAAACTTTGCCACCTTCCCTTCCTCTACTTGAGCGTCAGAAGACGGGCGAATCTCAAGCCCTTCTACGGCTGGGGGGTTGGAGGTCAACGTCGGGTTAAACACAGCAAACTCATGGTCATCAACCCGAGGATCATCCGTTGTCTCTGGAACATAATCATCCTTGAGCACATCAACCACCGGGGTTGTCTGCTTGAGGCACTCGGCTGTCTTTACCTTGTCAAATTTCATTATGCGTAGGTTGTGGTGGTTGCGTTTCTAGCCTTGGTCAGCGTCAGGGTGTCCTGTACCCCTCCGTCATAATCTATAAATTCAAACTTCAATGTGTCACCCTCCACAGTTCCGCGAACTGCACCGTGCTTGGTGTTGTACTTCAGTACGCTCGTGATCCCTGTTGCCAGCGCGTTGCTGTGGTAACCCCTCAAGGGCGCACCACCTGCGCCATTCACAATGTAGGGGTAGTCCCCATTCCCTGTGTCCTTTAGCCGTTCGTACTGGTGGCCGTGGCCGCTGAGGACAATGTCAGCATCCCACTCCTTAAATGGCCAACGCATCTCAACCGTCCCCTTGTTCGTCGCCATGTTTATGTCCGACGAGTGTGGAGGGTGATGAAAGTAAACCACCTTCCAGTGGGCAGATGATGCGGCCAGCTTACCCTGTAACCAGTCAGCCATTATCGAGTCCTCTCCTCGGTGGGAGCTAGACGAACCCGAAAGGGCATCTGGTTCCACTGCGTCCCCGTCTGTGGCGATCCCGCTGTTGATGCAGAAGAAGTGGACGCCGCCCTTAATAAAATCATAGTAACGCTCATTACCGGGTAACGTAAAATAGCTATGAAAAAACGACAGGCTGTCTGACACATAGTCATGGTTGCCTACCGCAGGGAAGAACTTGTTCTCTGTCGCGGTGGACGTGTAAGTGCTGGACTGACCCGTGCCGAACGGGAAGATGTATTCGCTGTAATGTTGACCGACATTTATGTCATAGGTGTCGGTTGTCATGTCGGCCCCCGAGGCGTTGTAACTGTTGTCACCTGTGGTAACCACAAACTGAGGGCTCCAGCTTTTAAGCAACGTGGCCACCTTGCCAGCGTTTGTTCCGTCATAGTCACCTGACCCGGCAGATGCACCGAAGTCCCCTATCTGTGCGAACACATAGGAGGCCGTGGTTGAAACCGCATCAGTTGTTCCCGCTGTGCGCTGTGCGTCACGCCTAGCTGTGAGAATGTCGAACGCCTCGTCGCAGTACAGGAACGGCTTCACCTCTGTCTCCTTCTTGCACTCGTAAAGCAGATCAGCCAGCGATTCGTTATATTCAACCGTCAGAAACTTATACTTCTCGTAATCAGAATCGTAATCACGAGCATACTCCTTGTGAACATAAAGCCTTACAGCACGCTTCCAGTCCGACGAGTCATACACTATGTCCTCGTCGCCGTAGGTCTGCTTCAGTCCGCTCCACTCAAGCGCAGCTACCTCAAAACTGCTGAGCCACGGGGAAACCCAAATCTTATTGTTCTCTATCGCCCAAAGCCCAGTTACAGCACGGAAATGTTTAGTGCTTTTCTTTGTTGACGTTACCCCTGAAACAGTCACGTAGTAGTCACTGTCCTCCTCGGGGTACTTGAACCCGAGCGGCAGCATGTCTAGGCCATCATTCTTAGGTGGATATATACTCCGTATGTACGCCATCGCGTGGCACTCAACCTCGTGCTTACTGGCCTGATGGAAGTATGCCGGGTAATCCTCATCGTCCGCCTGCACGGTGTACATTCTATCGATCCTCCCCTTGGGGGCATCGAACACCGTCATGCCGCGCTGGTAATACGTGGAGCACTGCGGGTATCGGCTGATGTTCTTCTCTTGGAAGCAGGGGATGTACCGCTGTAAGCTCACCGCAGCGGAGGCAAAGTTCTTTCGCACGGGGGCGACGAGGTTCTCAGGGACACCCTCTGGCCAGATGTCGCTACTCAGTTCTTCTACTAGGTCGGTGAATTTCATTTTGGTTTGGGCCTCTTAGATGCTTTAGGTGTGTAGTCCTCTGGTAAGGGAAGAGATTTCCCGGTATCGGAGTTCACCCCGTCACTTGTTACAGTTGCACCCACCTCTAGCACTCCGGGCTGCATTTCCGGGTTGTGAGACGAACTGATCCCTCCTATCTCTTCGCGCACCTGCGCCTTTAAGGAGGTTGATGACTTGTTTTTTTTTAAATCCTCGTAGTACGCCTTGTCGATCTGCTCAAGACCATAGGTTCCCAGCCTCCCTTCAAGCTCCTCCTGTACGGCAGGGTCTGTGACTTGAGCAATTCCCTCGGATTGGGATACGATTTCAACCTCGAAGAACCCTCCCCCGGTTAGGGGAACTGGGTTGCGAGGATTAGACTTCTTCCAGTAGTGCGTTTTCGGCTTCGCCATAGCAGCAAGTAGTATAACAAAAAACAGGGCGGTCGTGACAACCGCCCTGCTGTTATTTTTCCTATGGCCAGTAGCAGAGCTTAGGAATTATACGCCGCCAACGCCCGCAAGCGGAACCTGACTGTCAAAGTTCTCGATAATCAGATTATCAAGAGGACATTCGACAATCGCCGTCCATGTCTGCGAGTTCAACGTGACCTCCTTGGTGGGGTTCTTCATCACGCAGGCGTAATCCTGATTCACCTTGGCCAGATCATCCAGATTCCCAGTGGAATGAACCACGCGATTGGAATCAATCATGCCCGGGTAGATGCCACCACCCAGATCAAGGATCATCAGGAACCGACCAGCGGAACCATCTGCAACGGCATTGGTTCCACCTGAGCGGTATTGCCGCGTATCACCAATCTTAGCGGTGGTCACCATGTCATCGAAGAACTCATTCGTGATGATGTTCATCGTCACCCCAGCAGGATGATGCAGGTTGTAACTCTGGGAGTAGAACCCTCCAAAAAGGTTCGTGCGCCCAGCGTCCCAAGTAACAGAATCCAGCGGGCCATCTGCCTTGTAGTATTTGATCATGGCCTTCCAGATATTCCGAGCCGTGGACGAGTCGGTGAATATATCCACACTATCGGCTGGCTTGCCCTGATCCTTACGGGAGCGAACCAACTCAAACAACCTGTCGAACAAGTCGGTTTCGAGGGTCAACTGCCCGCCTTGTTTGTCCACCACGCGGCCCGTGTCCTGCAACTGGCGATAAACACCTGTAGCGTTGGCGCGGTAGCTGATGAACTTGTTCTCCATCCCCGAGTTCAACTCAAGTTGGTTGGTCGGGTTGTAGGAGTTGATCTGCTCAAGCGTTCCCTGATAACCAGCGAGCGTTTGACCGTTAAGAGGTTGACCCCAGAAGAACTGGTTCACCCATTCCTTCTGGAACTGCAAACCAAGCTGCTTATTACGCTCAGCCAATGGAACATCGCCAAACTTCTGGAAGTAAGAGTTACTCCTCATCATGCGCTCCAACCACTCTTTGTAGAACTGATCCACACAGAGGGTGTAGCGTGAGGTTTGAAACCAGAACGGTACGTGCTTCAACGTGCTAAGAGCGGGGCGATTCTCACACCACTTCTCAAAGTCGGTCACGTTGTTCGCTCCAACTGAAAGCACACCGCCTTGAGCGAGCGCAACCTTGAACGACAAGGCCGTGGTTGCAACCGACGAGCCAACCTTGAAGTCAGCATTCCAGTCACCAGCAGCCGTGCCCTTCTTGATGGAAGCACCGCCGCCGTAACCGCCAATAAAGTCGGCCTCGATGTCGATGTACTCCCCGGATGTTCCAGACCCTATGGCGGCTGTGCCACCAACTGCCTGAATCACCTTCCACTCCAAGCGGTAGGCATTACCAGAGGCATCCTTCACAAAGATAAAGAAGTGCATTCCCGGCGCAAAGTAGGAAGCCGCAATAGGCTGGTTGCCGTTGGCTGGAACATGCACCTTGATGACATTGTAGTCTTTGTCGCCTGCGCCTGAGCCAGTGTCGGTAAGATTACCGCTACCAGCGGTAAGCAACTCTTCGTCTGCCCCCGGGGTCACCAGAGTCGTACCAGAGGCAGGTGGAACCTTGTAGTTTCTGTCGTAAATCCGATCCACGATCCAGTAGTTGTCTTTGATGACATCCTTCTGTGACGCGAGAATAAACGGATCAACCTCAAAGCCTGAGCCTTGAATCTTCTTGGTGTTGACGAGGTTGCCAACGCTCTTCGCGCTGGAAACCAACCAGTCATACATCCCGTACTGACGCGCCCCACATGTAGCCAACTCTAATTGAGTCGTTAACAGGTGAGTCATGTCCCGGTAGTTACTGCCTGACTTGAAAATATCATCCAAGTCAGCGGGTGCTGCCAGACCTACGTTCGATCTCGTGATCGTCCCGCAGGAGTTGTAGGAGTTCCAAACGGCGGTCTTCGCCGCTACTGGGTTTCCCTGAGAGTCTTTGCCTCCATAGTTGACATCCTGATAAAGGTTGGCCTGATTAGTGCCATGCCCGCCATGTGCGCCGTCGTTAGTTTGTGGTACTGCTGCCATAATATTTCCCTCCCTAAAGAGTTAAGGCAGCAGTATATCACCCCCATAAAAACTTTTTTAAAGTTGGCAGATCACCTAATGAGGTCTTTGCCGTGTCACCAGTAGCTGTTGATGTTACGTCACCCCTAGATGTTTCCGGGGGTTGCGGTTTAGTAGACTTTCTGGGGCTAATAATACTACTCGCCACACTTGGCTGGGAACTTTTCTTCCCAGTCTTTTTTGATGAGTATCTTTCAAAACGCTCACGTTCTGAATCTATTCTATTTTTAGCCTTATTGCTTATATCGCTGACGTACATCGTCTTGATGTGCCCGGGCTCAAGATGCCAGTGCCCATCCCTTTTTGACTCAGGCATCTTCATCCACTGCTCCGTAGTGGCAAATCGTTTCCCCTCGTGAAGTTGTTGCGACTGCGGTAGTGCTGAAATCTGCTTCTCCTTGCTGAGCGCAAACTGCACAAGGCCCTTGTGAACATCGTTTTCCATGTTCAACCTGAACTTGCGGCTCGGGTGGGCCAACTTCTCTAGCTCGTAGAGAGTCTTCTCGCTCTCGGCCAGTGTCTCATTGAGAACGTGGTGGGCAATCGGGTCGGCCTGCTCTAGGGCCTCGCCGCCGCTCTCCTGAATCATCTTCAGGTAACCCTCATCAATACTGCTGACCACCTCGGCAACGGAGTTGTTTGTCCCTTGCTCCAACTCGCCCTTCATGTTGGCCTCGGCTACCTCAGAACGAACTGAATCGAGCTCGTTCATGTATTTCCTCTCGGAATCCTTGAGCATTCGCTTTGCCCTAGTCTCGATCCGGGCATCATCAAAGTCGCGCTCGTCAAACTTCGGGAGGTTTTGCCCGATCCACTCTTCATGCTCAGCGTCGTTCGTGTCGAACTCCTGACCGGGGTTCTCTGCTGTCCACGCAGCCTTGTAGGAACCGAGATCGCCAAGGTAGGATTTATATTTTTCTCTGATCCCTTTGTATTTTGAGTCTTTTTCCTCAAGCTGCCCGAACACCTCAAGGTCGCCCTTGTTTAGTTCTTCAACCTCATCATAACCGGGAACTGGTTCAGGAGTATCGCCAGTCCTTACAGAGGCAACTGAGGTTGCTGTCTCTCGTATAATATCCTTGATGTCATCGGCAGACAGGGATTCCTCCTTTTTGGGTCTGCCCCGTTTTCTTTTTGGCTTCTCCTCAACCTCAGTCGGAGTCTCCTCAGCTTCCCCTTGTACCTCTTCGGTTGGAGCCTTCTCCCCTCCTTCCCTCGCCTTGTAACCAAGGCGTTCCATCAGGTTGCCTGTGGCGTCCTCGACCTCATCCTGCTTCTCCTCAGGCGGGGCCTCCTCAGGCGGGGGACTCTCCTCGTCTTTATTGTTGCCTTCGAGCTTATCGACCATTGGCCTGCCCGCGTCTTCCATGCTGATCATCTCGACACCCGGGGGAGTCTGAGCGTCAACCTGTTCCTGTAGGTAGTCTGCTACTGCCATAATGTTTTTTCTGAAACCCCTATTTTTATTCTTTGAAACTCATGTTCTCCTCTTTGGATTCTCTCCAGCATTCCAACGAACCTCACCAAGTGGCTCGCCTCCTCTGCCACAGCCTGTGCGTCAGCGAGCCTTAACGGCTCATCAACAGAGTTAACTAGAAGTCGTGATGACTTCTCCTGTAATGCGGCAACCTCAGACAATATAAGGGCCTTCAGATCAGAGCATTCCTTGTGTTTTAACCAGTTCTGGATTTGGAGCACCTTCTGGGACTCCGCTGGCAGCTTGGACAGGGTTATCATATTGCGACTCGGCGGGAGGTTGGGGAGCTTGATTCATTATCTGGATCAACTGCTCGATGGCCGATGTGTTTTCCTGAGTGTTCTTGGCAATGGGCTCGATGGCCTGACCCACCTC
>Ga0098059_1000836_pt1 | contig 16500 bp, 4 predicted proteins | sample 20_taG_FD_92580 | JGI IMG/M metagenome (GOLD analysis project Ga0098059, IMG submission 92580) | Marine viral communities from the Subarctic Pacific Ocean - 20_ETSP_OMZ_AT15318 metaG | ecosystem: Environmental > Aquatic > Marine > Oceanic | place: Subarctic Pacific Ocean | collected 2015-01-19
ACACAGCAATCTATAAAAGCATATGTTGATTCACAAGCTGGTACTAATTTTTATATAATGGATGATGATGATACTGAACAAATTGTAGGTAGTAATTATATAAAGTTTCAAATTTCAAGTGGAGTCCCTAATATTAGTCTTACAGGAAGCGGAGGTATGATAGACCCATATATACTTGGATTTAAAACTCCAAATCCTACTGGAGGTTCTGGAATAGCTGTTAATGGTTCATATGCAATATCATTAGATGGAAGTGCTTTAAGTGAATTAGTATTAGAAGTTGCTGGAACTACTGAAATTTTCTTATATCATTCGTCTGCAGAAGTAAGAAAGCCAATTGAAGATATAAAATTAAGTTACTTTGATAATGACTCAGGTTGGACTGCTAATGCAGGTACATTGACAGGAGTTACAGCGGGGAATGGAATAAGTGTAGCAGCTGATACGGCATCCCCTACAATATCTGCAGATTTCAGTACACTAACTGATATGACAGGTGAGGTTTCAGGTACTACTGAAGCAGTTCTTCAGGATGGTACAACTGAAAGTAGAAAAGCTCTTAGTGAAATTAAACTTAGTGTATTTAACAATGATTCAAATTGGACTGCCAGTGCAGGGACTGTAACAGGAATAACAGCAGGAAATTTAATAGACGTAACTGCAGATGCTGCATCTCCTACAGTAAATGTAGATTTATCTGAATTAACAGCTATGGATGTGCTTTCAGGTGAAACATGGGTAGATACTGATGAATTTGTAGTATTAGATGGAGGTGCTCAAAGAAGAATCGCATCACAAAATATACCTCTATCTAAATTTAGTATGGACTTGTCATTAGCAACTTGGAATGGGGGAGCATCAGGATTGACACCAGCTACAGGAAGAACTTCTTTAGGTCTAGGAGTAGCCGCACAATTAGATGTAGCTACTGTTGCAGATGAAGAATTAAACCTTGCTACAGGTAATCAAATATATGCGTTTGTTGAATCAAATGTATTTGGTTATTTATCAAGTGGCGATATTTCTGTAACAGCACCAATTACTTGGACACCAGGAGTAGGCACTGGAACTATTGGTGTTACAACTGAGGCAATAGCAGATGGTGGTGCAAATCTAGCAACAGCTGACCAGATAGATACATTTGTAAAGGCTACAGCAATTACTTCTGTAGTTGGAGGCACAGGTATAACAGCTAATACTCTAGCTGGTGCTGCTACAATAACTTTCGATGGTACAGAATTGACTACTGAATCTATAGGGACAGCAAGTAGCAAATTAACCTTCCTTGGGGGAATAAACATAGATGAAAATTTAATTGTCAAGGGAGATGAGATACTGTTTGGGACAGCTGGTATTTCAACAATACAGGTAAAAGCAGCTAGTGGGCTTAATGCTCAAGGTGGAAGGGTAGTAATAGCTGGTGGACAAGGAACTGGAGCAGCAGATGGAGGCAGTATAGAATTTAAAGTTGCAGATGGTGGGGCTGTTGGTTCATCTCCTAATCCTCTTTCAGCCGCTGTAACAATAGGTGATGATAAAACAACTACTTTTGCAGGTAATGTTGCTGTAAATGGGCAAGTTAATGGAGATTTGACTGTTGGAGATGATTTAATATTAAATAGTGATTCTGCTATGATAAAATTTGGTGCAGATGGACAGGAGATATTTACTCAACAAGATGGTGATGGCATTAGAATGGGATGTTCTACAACTGAAACAAATACAGTGAATTATGCATGGGAACTGTTGCAAACAAGTACAGGCACAGTAGCAAATGGATATGGATTAGGCTGGCAATTTTGGATGGAAGATGCTGGTGGAATACCTCAGCCTACAGGTTCAATTGAAAATATATTTGTAGATGCAACAGCTCTCAGCAATGATACTAAATTTGTATTTAAAACAAAAAAAGATGGCACTTTATCAGAAGCAATGTCATTAGATGAAGATAAAAAACTTACTGTTAATGGAGATTTATTAACAGTTGAAGCCTATGATGATGGAGGGGTTCCTACTGCTGATGCTCAATTAGCAAATAAAGCATACGTAGATAATCAAAGAACAATGATGTTTAGTCTTTCTAGAGATGATTTGGTTCTTGGTACAATATCAGGTACTGATGATTGGTGGTATAGTTGTTCATATGTAAATCCTTTTACTACTTTTGGGAGTAGTTATTCATCCGAGGGATATGCTAATTCTATAAAATTTGTAAGTTTTATAGCTCCTTGCGATTTAACTATATTACAACTTATGATTAATTTTTATTGGGACCAAGGTACAGGAACTGCAAGGTCTATTGATATTGAATTTGAACTTATAAAAGCTACTCCACCTGCTAATGGTTCTATTAGTACTTGGGCTTGGTCTGAAGTTTCTCCTTATGTAGGTGGTGCTACTGATATAGATGCATGTAATCAGTTAGCTAATTATAATATAGATGGTAGATATGCTCAAAATATATCAAAAGGAGATGCAGTGGCATTAATTGTTAGACATGTTGAAGAATATTCAAACCCTGATGGAGGTGGAAGTACTGGAGCAACTATGAGTAAATCTGTTTTATATGGTACAGCTACATTAAAATGTACCAATAACGAATAATAAAAGATTATGAATATAATAAAAAATAAATTAAATTACAAGGACATTTCTTTAGGAGAAACAAATGTATTTATTAAATAAAATTCAAGGTTGGGTTCAGAGTGGACCTATGGGTAATGATAAGCAAATTGACCCAGTTACTATGGCTATAATAGGAGCTACTATTGCTGGTACTAAGGCTATTGGCAGTGCTATGGATGAAGCTAATGAAAAGAAAGCCAGAGAATCATTCATGAGTCAAATAGGAGAGTTAGGTGCAGGTATAAAATCACAAGCTGAAGAATTTTTTGATATATCTCAACAATATGCTCCAGGAGGTTCTTTTTACCAGCAAGCTGGGCAAGATGCTATAAACACTGCAATGGTTTCTGCAGATAAAGGGTATGAAAAACTTTTATCTCAAGGTATAGAGTTAACAGATTATGGCTTAGATGAATTTCAAGATGTCACAAAAGAAACATATACTTCTAGCTTTGTTGATGATTATAAGCAATTTGCAGAAATAGGTGTAAAGTATGCTAGTTTAGGGGCTGATATGCAAGGCAAGCATGCAGATTTAATGAGCAGTGCTTATACTACAGACTATATGGGTGAAGCTTCAGAGACAAGTTTTATGACTGATATAGCAGACTTTGGAACAGATATGTTCTCTACGTACGTTTCGGCTGGAATGCCTGGAATGACCGAATGATTAAGGAGATGAGATGGCAATAGATACAGGTGCAATAGCACAGATGCATAACTTAAAAGCTCAAAAGAAAGAACTGAGCTCTCAAAAACTTCAAAAGGCAATGAAGGAAGGCTTTGAAAAGATAGATGCAAGTAATAAAAAGGTAACTGCAACAGAAGCCATTGGCTTAGATAATTATTTAAAAACTCTTAGCTATGCATCCACAGATGAAGATATTGCTAAAGCTCATGAATTAAATCAAAATTGGCTAACTAATGCCAATGATAGAGAAATGTATGCTAGGGACAAGACTTTAAATCAAGCTATATATGATTCTAAGGAACAGATGATAAATATGGTTAGTGATAGACAGGATGAATATAGTACTTTAAATTCTAACATTGGAGGATTAGAAGAGCAGCTTCAAACATTACAAACAGCTGATAATGAGCAATATGACTTTACAGAAATAAATGAAGTATTAAAAAATTATAAACAGGCTGGTGAAAATATTATTAAATATAACCAAAACTGGGTAGGTAAGTCTGAGTATAAAGCTAATATAGCAGAAGTAAAGAATTGGGTTAAAACAGGAAAGGTTCTAAAAGGTATGGACCAAGACCCTTATTCAGCAAAACAGATTGATGCTCAATATGAAACTAAAACAGAAATTCTTTCTCCAGAAATTGAAGGTTATAGTCTTTCTCATTTATTAAATGAAGATGATTTTGATGCTAGCAATGCAAAACAAAATGTCGATAGTTTTTTTGATGGAGGAGCATTAGATTCTAATGTCTATTCTGAGTTTCTACCTGAAGGGTTTACATTAAATGAAGAGCAAGTAGTTTTAAAAGAAAAAGCTGATAGTGCAGCTATGGAGGCCTTAGAATTTTACAGCAAATCATCAAATGAGGGATGGAATTTTGCTGATGGTGAAGAAGAAATAAATGGTATGCCTAATGGAGAGTACTATGGAGCCACTGAGCAATTGCACGGACTATACAATACGGCACAAGAAGCTACAAATAATTTTCTAAATTCAGTTCAGCAAGAGCATGTCCCTGCAAAAATAAGGGAATATGAGGAATTAGTTTCTGATGCTCAGCTTATTGAGTCAGGGACTGAAGGTATACAACTTCATGAAGACTATAAAGACCAGCCATATTTTCAAACATTAATAGATAGAGCATATGACCAATGGAAATTAGGTGATGAGGTTGGAGCTAACTCTACTATGGGATTAGCTACAAAGTATATGATAGAAGGTATAAGGAATCAAGATGCTGCAGAGCAAGAAGTTACAAAAAATAGAAATGAATTTTTGCACGAAACTGTTATACCTAATTTATCAGAAACAAGATTAGATGCTATAGAAGAATTTGCTAATAAGATTTCAATGGACCCTAAGCTTGCAGAGAGTCCTCCTTCAAGTATGAGTGAAGATGATGCCCTTATAGCTGAAAGAATGGCAATTGGAGGAGAATACTTTCCAGATATACATAATGCATTTTCAGTAAAAAAGAATGCTATCTTTGATAAAAAAGCAGAGGTTCAAGAACAAAGTGTGTATCAAATGTTAGAAGACTTGGATAATTACTTTATTGGGGATAACATCGGAGACCTAGTAGATAAAACTGAAAAGGTAAAAACATATACTATAGGAAAGGAAACTCTTACTAATCCAAAAGTTAGAACCCAAGTCTCTGAAGCTATTGTAAGTAATATGGAGGACTTTTTCTCTGAATTGTCTGATAGTGATATAACTGGAATGTCTGATATGAAGAAGATAATGGATGGCACATATAAAGATGGTTCCAAAGAATGGTATATGGCGATGGATAGAGTGGTAGAAAAGTATCTACCTAAAGATGATAGAGGTGTAAGAAATAAAGGTGATGTTGATTGGATTGCAAAACATTTCTGGGGAGATGGCACATGGAATGTAAATACTGCCGATGCTTTAGAGAAATCTAAAATGGAAGGTTTAATGAAACTGCTAGAAGGATTTGCAATGATAAGAGACTTTGACTCATTTATGGGTGAAGACCCTGCTGATGAGCTAGGAATATTTAATAATAAAAAAGATTAAGGGATAGATGTCAAAACCAGCTCCGCATAGTTTAACTGATTCTCAGTTTATAAATCTAATTTTAAATCCAGTAAAAGAAGATGGTAGCCCAGACCCTGATGGATTTTATTTCAAGCCATTATCAGATGAGCTTGTTGTGAATGAAGAAACTGGGGGTATGATGCTACAAGACCCTCAAGCCTATCTATATAGATTTCTACAAACACCTGGTAATGAACACTACGGTGATTACCTTAAAAGTACTAAGCCTAATGAGACTACAGCAGGTGATATAGCTTATCAAAACATGTATGCCGATAGTTGGATTCAAAGTTTAGGTAAGGACACTCCTTTAGTTGGTCCAATGGAAATGCCTGATGCTGTAACTATTGGGGCTGATTATCTTGTTAAGGAAGCTTTGCTTGGGATGAGCCATGAAGAACTTCCCTATGTATCTCAAGAAGAATATAAAAAAAGGACAGATGCTGGTGAAAGCATAATGAATATATTCCCATATGCTAAACAGCATAATACACTTGGAGATTATACAGTTCAGGGACATATGAATCAGGGGTTTTATGGTAGAGCTCTATTTGAAGCTGAGGCACAGGGGACATTAGATTTATCTCCTCAGGGATTTTATGATGCTATTTTCAAGCCATCAGGCAAAGAACAAGCTGATAAGGAAATGGCACTATATGAACGTAAGTATGGTGGGAAGCCTGGAAAGGAATTTTTAGATAGCGAAAATACAGCTGCATATAGAACTAGAAAAGAATGGTATGAAGCTGGTGGGGAAATAGATGAGAATGGTGTATGGGTAGATAAAAATGGTAAACCAGCTAGTTGGCTTGAAAGAACTTTTAAACATTCTGAAATAGAATATAGAACCAAAGAGAAATATGAAAAAAGGATAATGGATAAGCAACCGTTCTTCACAGAAGGCTTTAAAGAAGGGGTTATGCAAAATCTCATCTATGAGTGGGTAAATCCTGCTACTGATGGGGCTATGGCAGAGATGCTAGAGCAAAAAATAGAAAGAATGAAAGACCCTGAATTTATTGAATTTCAGGAATGGAGTAGAGCTAATCCTTGGACAATGGATACAGGTAAATGGTCTTGGGGTGGGTTTGGAATGAAGGTTACTAATCTTTTAACAGGTACTGTCCCTAGTTATGCAACTGCTATTGGAGTTGGTATAACAATGTCTGCATTAACTAAAAGTCCTTTTGCAGCTACATTAGGTGCATCAATTGCTGGGGGTGCATTGGATGCTTCAGATACTTGGATGGAAGCTTATGAATATTTTACGAGTGAAGAAGGTGGGAACTTCTCTGACCATGATGCTAGAATGATGGCATATCAGCATTATGAAACTTATTTAGTGGCATCTATGGCATGGGAATCAATTCCTTTTTCTAAACTATTCAGGAAAGTACAACCAAATAGAGCTGCTAGGAAAACAGTAGTAAGGAATATAAATGATAGTAGATTAAAAAGCTTTGCTCATGATATGAAAGAAGCTTTAATAAATGTAGGTCCTGTAGCAGGTAGTAAAATGAAAGCTATGGCTACTCAAGGATTTGCAGAGTCTATTACTGAATTAGGTCAATATACTACTCAAACAGCTATTCAAGCTGGTTATAAAGATAAAGATTTCATGGATGTATTTGATGTTCAAGAAGCATTAGATTCAGTCTTAGGTGGCTTATTAATGGGTAGTGCTACAGGTGTGTTTGGGGGTAAAGTTCAAGAAGGAACTACTCAACCTGGTTCACCTATTAATGTGCAAAATAGAGGTGCTCTTCCTACCAGCACAAGTGAGCCTACACAATTACCTGCAGGACAAGGACAATTACCTCCAACGGGAGGAACGATAAACCCGACAGATACAGATTCAGGAGTGCCAGTTCCGTCTTATCCTACTACTGTTGGTGAATATTTAAGTCAAATTGCTCAATCTGATAAGGATAATACTGCCTTGAGTGTTGAGTTGATAACACTTAAAAAGCAATTAGGTGGTGAGAATAGTGCATTAGATAAAGCTATTTTCAAGCAAGGTTCTAGTAGGTATGACTTGCCTGTTGAAAAGCTTTTTGATATAATGATGAATCCAGAATTAAATCCAGAAGGTGGATTAGCTTTTATAGAAAATTCTGATTTAGATGAAGGGACTAAGGATAGATATAAGAGGGAGCTCATGCAGAAATATAAAACTGTAATGGGTAGACCTTATGATAAGAAGACTCTAACTAAAGATGAGATGGATAAGAAATCATCTATTGATAATTTAGATATAGATACTATGATTGAGTCTGCATCTCAAGGAAGCTTACCGACAATCGATGAAGTTCTTGAAAAGCAAATAGAGATGGAGGCTTTAAAACAAGAACAAGAAAATCTTAAAGGTCAAACTTTTGAAGATTTAGAAAAGCAAGGTAAGACTGGAACTACAGATGAAATAAATATAGATACAAAAACTGAGGATACTCCTACTCCTACTAAAACTAAGCCTGCTCCTATTAAAACAAAGCCTATCCCTGGTCCGTTATTTGGGACAGGTAGAAAGAAAAAGGGAAAGAAAACTAAAGCTCCTGAAACTGATATTCAAAGAAATGAAAGACAATTAAAAGAGCAGGGAATTTTAAAAGAGCACTGGGAAAAGCAGTTAGCTAAAGGAAAAACTAAGAAAGCTTTGAAAGAAGCTATGTCTAAGCTAAATGCAGTTAATAAAAGAATAATGTCTTTAGAAGGAGAGAAGGCAAAGTTAAGTGCAAAAGGTAAAGAAGAGATAGAGAAGGCATTTGATTTTGGAGATAAAAAAGAAACTACTGACACTGAAGTTACTAAGAAAACTAAGCCTAAGACTCTTGAAGAGATAGCAGATGCTGTTGAAGCTGCAGGGCAAAGTCAAGAAGAATTAGCTAAGCAATTTGAAGCAGCACAAAAAGAACAGCAAGATGATTTTGTTTCTGATGAGGAAATAGATAGTGATGAGAAAAAAAGACAAGAAGATAATAAGCAAAGAAAGTCAAAAGAAGAAATTGAAAAAGATTTAACTCAAAAATATCTTAGACCTAAAGATGGAAGAAGCCAATGGGGGCTTGTTCCTGAAAAAGTTGATGCAGACCGAAAAGAACAAAGAGATAATGTTAGAGAATTGAGAGAGCTATTTACTGAAGTAACTGGAGATGAAAGCTATCATGATGAAAATTTATATATTAAAAAAATTGCAGAGGCTATGGCAGGCGGAGCAGTTCCTAAAAAGAAAGTAGCAAAAAAGAAGGCAGCCCCTAAACCTGCACCAGTAATAAATATAGATTTGGGAAGTGCTATTAATGCTGAGATAAGTGATATTATAGGGGATAAGGATGCTAATGATATAGGTGATGTACAAGAAGGAAGCTCTTTGAGTGAGGAAAGTTTAAATAAAATTAATGATGCAGTTGAAGAAAGTGTTGATGAGATTGTAAAAACTAATTGTCTTAAGGGGAATGAATAATGGGACAACAGGGAAACTGTCCAATACCTACAGTTGAAGGTTATTTAGAACATAATAAAGAAAATTTTCAAAGCCTAGTTGATAGATTGATAGCTGATAATCCTGAAATGGAAGCAAATGAGATTATGACTATTAATACTATATACAATGATTATATGAAGAAAAATACTGTTCTAGCAGATGCATTTAATTCATGGGCTAAAGATATATATCCAAATCATGTTATAGAAGCAGGGATAACTAGCTCTCTTAGTCCTAGAACAGAATCTGAGAAAAAGGCTATACTATTTGTTAGTGCTGTTTCAGAAGAATACATTAGTGAACCACCATTAGCACCAGCTATGAACGACCAAGAGTCCTCTGATGGAGAATATAAGGATGATGTAGCTACTGAGAATAGAGCATCTACTGAAGTTTATGCTGATATGTCAGGTGAGGAAGTTATAAAGGATATAGTTTTTTCTGCTATAGGAAAAAGAGTAAGTGATAAAGAGTATGCACAGATAGTAAAATTTGCAAGAGAAAATCCTGGTGAGAATGGATTTGAATCTTTTATGGATTATATGGTTGAAAAATGGCCAGAGATAGGATTTTTACCTGAAGACATGACTCCAGAAGATAGAATGATGTATACCATGTTCGGAGAGAAAGCACATGATAGGATTAAAGACCCTACGAAAGTAATGTCATTAAAGGCATTTCATAATAGCTTTGACCCTATAAATAAAAGAACTAGGACACAAAAGAAATATCATGTTATAACTAATTGGAATGGTAAGGTTGCACCAAAAGGAGACTTATATTTAATAGATAAACCTGAATTGAATTTAAAGACACAGAGAAAAGAGCCTACAATGCTTCCTGCTAGCTTCATTGACACATCCCCCTCTAAGCTTCCAAATGGGAATAAAGTTGGACAGGATACTGAATATATGTCCTTAAATGACTTGGTTGAATTGACGGAGAAAAAGGATGGCACATGGTTTGCTAAGCCATCTAATTTTGGGTATAGTGTAAAACAATTAAATGAAATGTTAAAAATACTAGCTAGAAAAGCTGGATTGACTATAGCTACTCTAAGAGGTGGTAATAGTGGTATGATTGTTCTTACAAAGATAGAACATTACTATAATAATTTATTTCCACAGCAACAAATAGAAGTATTAGCAGCTAAGTTTCCTGAGAAATTTCAAAAATATTTAAAAACACATAATAATAATATGATGAAAGCTGTTCTTAATTATTATAATGACTTAGTGAAGGTTTTAAACACAGAAGGAGTTGGTAGGGCTAAAGAAGAGGTTGCTATTGCTAATGCTATATTAAAAGCACATTCAGAGATAGCCATTGTTAATTATAAAAAATATATGCAAGAGCAATTGGATAAAAAATTAATAACTCCTGAAAAATATGAGGAGTTTATTCAAAATATATTTAATCTTCCATTGGAAGGAACTAAGGATAGTTATGGCTTGAATAGACCATATATATTTATGGGAGAGTATTTAGCTAGCATAATAGCTCGTCACGAATGGTTAAAAGCTGTAATAGGGAAGGATTATGTAGCTAGAGGAAAAGATGTAGAAGATATTTTCAATAGAATGAGGTTGCCATTGTCTGAAGGTAGTATGAATAGAGATGGCACTGATTCAGAAACTTTAATTTTAGATGAGTCTAATATACAATATAGAAATACAGAAACTGGTGAGATAATAGAAGTCAATCAAAATGTAGGATTAAAAGACGATGTCCCTATTGATGATGGTGCATTAGACATGAGCTCTAGAAAGATGGATGAGCATACAGCTAGTCTAGGTCGTCAAGCGACTAGAAATTATGAACATAATCCTAGAGAATTGAAGATAGCTCATTATGATTTAGTCCAAAATGAGGATGGTCAAGATGACTATATGATTTCAAAGCAAATGGCTTTTGTTGCTGAGCCAGGTCTTGAAATAATAGATAAGAATACTGGAAAAGTTTTAGCTAGATATGTTAAAAATCCTGATGGAAGTATTAGTATAAAAGCAGGGCCAGGTACAAATATTGCAGGTAAAGAAATAGATGAAGTTATGACACTTAATGAGAACAAAGATTCTACGGGCAAGTATTCTATCCCTGAGGGGGAATCTTATGTTCATGTAACCTTACCAGCTCAAGCTACTAGAACAGTTATACTACCTGCTACTAAGTCTCATAATGATGCTGCCTTAGGTACTACTTGGGCTAATACTTTCAATCAAGACACTCCTGCAGCAAATGCTGTGAGAGAAATTTTATTTAAAATCTATACAGATATAATGAATAAGCATTTAAATATACTTCATCGTGCTAGAGTAAGTCCTGATAGCTTGAGGAAATTAGTTAGATATCACTATAAAGTTTTAAATGATGCTACTACTGAAGTCCAACAATTAATTAATATGTCAGATAAGGGAGTGCATCATCCTAATAATTTAAAGATATTCAGAACTTCTATATTTAACATGCTAATTGCATCAGGTGCTTTAAAAGGAAGAATCACTATTGACAGAACTAAACCTAATTCTGTATCGGAAGGAATGTCTAGTACTCTAAAGCTTAAACAGGATAAGATGGGTAGAATAAAGCTAGGAGAAGATGGTGAAGCAGAGGGTATAATCTCTGGGGTAGATAATGATAGATTGCTTAATTATGTTCAAGACAAGTATCTTCAGGAGATATTAAAAAAGGAACAGATAGATGTTCAAGCATTTAGAGATTTATCATTAGAGGAAAGAATAGGTAAAATTAATAGTTTCCTAGAATCTAATGATATAATGGTTCAAGTAACTAGGCAACCTATACAGCATAAGGGTGGATTGTTATTTAGGAAATTATTGAAATTTGAACCTAATGCTGGTAATCAGCTTATAATGCATGTGAGAGATGTTGCTTTCCATTTACTTGCAGATGCGGATGGAGATACTGTAAGTATAGCTATATTGCCAAAGCCTGAATTAGCTAAAGAATTAATGAATGCTATGAAGTCTGATGCATTTTTACTTGAAAATTTTACTGCAGATTTAAATATCTTTGAGCATGCTCCCAAAACATCTCCAGCATCATATGTAGGATTTACAGAATCTATGGTAAGCTCTATACAATTTCATGCTGCTCAAGGAGTAGTCTCTAATATAAAGACAATAGCATCTGTTATGGAAATGAAGTTGGGAGATAATCCAATTAAACTTAATGATGGAACTAGTATTAAAATAGTAAAGGCAGATGATTTTATTATTATGGATTATGCACCTTTACTTGATAGTGTTACTCAAGCAGATATCCCTGAATTTGCTAGTATAGTAAATGCAGATGGGACTCCACATGATGGTAAAGGTCCTAAATATTTAAGAACAACTGCTAACCATGAAAGATTATTACTTATAAATGCAGCTACTGATAATACTAAAGAGCATTTATTGGGTAAAATGTGGAATATGGATTACAATAAGTTAGTTGCTCGTATGTATAAAAGAGAGGATGGACAGCCTTTAACTAAACCTCAAATACAATTGTTGAAAAAATTAAATAAGTTTTTTAATTATAGTGATATAAGAAGAGGTAGGAATAAGCAAACAGGAAGGAAATTAACTGATAGTGAGTTTTATAACAAGACTAAAGGCATATTGAACTTTTTAAATAATAGCCCAGAGGGTAAGGTAGATATTATTAAGAATTTAATAAAACTTCCTAATAAGAAATTATCTATAGAAGAAATAACAATATCAGATAAAATGACTGCAGATGAGCTCTTAGTTACAAAGCCAGCTGAAAAGATGGAAAAAGATTCAGAAGAAATGAATAAGAATACTAAAATGGTTCCTTGGGGTTATCAGGGGGACAGCCCTATGTCATATACAGATGCTAAGTATCAAAATACTCACTTTACAGCTATGCAGGGGTTTAATAATGGAGAGACTGTAATAAAAGGTTTAAACGATATAATGAAGGATATATTGTCTTCACTTCCTCCTGGTGATATGTTAACAGATGAGGCTAGAACAGCAGCTAAAAATTTCTTAAATAGATTTGACCCTGCTTGGAGAGCTCATTTAAATAAAAAGAGAGAAGCTAGGAGTAAGAGTAAAAATGAATTAACATCTCAACATTATGATTATGATAAAGAAATGCATGAGTTTATGCAACCTTGGTTAAAAGAGATGGATGGGTTAATAGAAAAGCATGGTGAAGTATTTAGAATGGTCGTAACTTACTTCCAGTTCAAAGGCTTTGGTGGAGTTAAGAGAATGAATCTTTTATATAAATCAGATATGCTTAATGGAACAGTTTATGATGCATATATGACAGTATGGGAGAAATTGTTTTTTGCTATAGATAAAAAGAATGGACAGTATCTAATTAGCAGCACAAAAGCTAAGACAACAGCAGACCAAAGAGTTGCAGATATAACAGAGGGGAATCAGTGTGGCTAAACCTAAAAAATGTACAACATCTAGTCAAGACGAGCAAGCAGCTCAGGAACATATTAATCAAAAAAAGGTACAAATAGAACTAGAAATAGATTCTTTAATAGACGAACATTTTGGTAGAGTTTTTGACAATACATCGGCATTAAATACTACAGTTACCCAAAAAAATATAGACAAGAGAAACAATCAAGCTAGGATAAAATATCTACAAAAAAACCGACCTCCTAATTGGTATAAAGAAGTCAATCAATTAAAGCAAAGAGTAAAACAGGATGAGAGAGATTTATCTAAAGCTAAAACCTCATTAAGAGATTTAAAGCAAAAGAAAATAGTAGGCAATAATCTAATTAATCTATTGAAAGAAAGGATGTTGCTGTCTGCTCAAAAGCATGTATGGAATATAGATGTGTCAGACATTGTAAATGTTCTTAAATTATACCTCTCAAATAGAATGGGTCCCTTTAATAGCATTAATGACCTGAGCTATCCTGAATTAAATGCAAAGTATAACATGCTAAAGAAGTGGTTTAAGAATCAGGATGATGGTATAATGCCTACAGGATTTAGAGGACAGGGAATGAAGGCTAGTTATCAATATACTATGGTAGACCCTGCAAAAGTTATCATTATGAATGATAAGTCTTTAAAAGGTTTGTCTCTAATAAAAGAAATACAAGATAACCTCCCTAAAAAATCAGAAAGAAAAAGTTTCTTTAGGAAAAAATATGCCGAAATTCAAGATACAATGTCTACCTTTTTATATAATAATAATATTATATTTGAGAATGATGGTAGGAAATGGGATGAGCTTACTCAATCAGAAAAGATTCAAAACATGGAGAAGATTAATGAGTTTATTTCTGATTTACTAGATGGTAAAGTTAAATATGTAGTGCCTAAATCTATTAAAAATTTAATAAGTCCAAAGAATAAGGAATTGTTTGAAAAATATGCCGCTATAGTTGCCTATGCAAATAATTCTGGATTTAATGTTAGTAAGGATATTCATGAAGTTAGAGATGGTGATGAAGTATATTACTATGTTACTATGAAGAATGTAGATGAGAGTACAGGTAAGGAAGAGTATTATGCATTCTTAGTACCTCATTACTTAGATGATAATGGTCGTACCAAGTTTTATTACCCTGCAAGTAAAAAGGGAGCTAAAAATGGTAAATGGTTAAGTTCAATACCAATAAAAGCTGGTAGTTCAGCTAAGGATATAACTGATGTAATGATTCCAGGATTTAGAAAGGCAGAAGTAGATAAGATATTCAATGGTTACAATAAAAATCAAAGAGAAATTAATGTCAAGGGGTATGCTGATTATAACCAAATGAGTGGAATGGATATTAATCATCCTATGTTCAATCAGGATATTATAAATAAAGGTACTTCTCAAAAATCTGTTGAAAGTATGTGGCTACATATAAAGAAAGTAAGAGAATTACTTGATGAGATATTCCAAGACTGGCAAGAAATGGCTCAAGGGACTTTAGATAGAGTAAGTAATGTTGTTAATACACATGCTGGTTTAAGGGATATAATAATCAATAAAGGGGTTGCTGCTGAAGAGGTTGACGAGAATGTAGCTAAAATATTAAACATATTAGATTTTAGTAGTATGATGTGGATTGACCCTGACACAGGTGAGGTAAATAGTCCTAACATAACTAGTGGTATCGCAGAGAATTACTATCCTACAATGTATGACTATGAAGTTAGTATAGCACAATTGGCTGGTGCGATAATGGGGATAAGAAATGAAATTAGTTTATTAATAGATAAAAGAACACAGTTAAATAATTTAGAGGAAAAAGAGACAGACCCTGATTTAAAAGCTAAATATAAAAAACAACTTATTAATGTTGATAAGAAATTAAAAGAATATGTAGGTTACAATATCACCAATGCATCAGGTGAAGTTGAAAGGAATCCTGGAGTTTTTGAATTAATGACAGCTGAACTAGACTTGTCTTTAGGCTTAATAACTAAAGAGGAGATGCCTGGTCTTTCAGCACAAAGTATGGTGGCTTATGGTAAACACAGAAAGCTTTGGACAAGAAGAATAAAGCCACTCACACCAGGAACTATTTATGGTGGTAAAAGAACTGATGCTAATGTTATTAATGAGATGATAGACAATGTATATGAAACAACTTTCAATAATCAAATAAAAGCTGCTTTATTAGAGGCTATTCCTGTAATAGACCCAGCTGTATTAGATTTTTTAGTGGAGGAAGTAAAGGCTGCATTAGGAAGGCATGATGTAAGAAGTGGAATTATGGGTCTTGATTACTCTAATGAAAAAATAATGAAAGTAGTTAAGAAAATTTCTCCTAATACAAAAATGACTGTGGAAAGAATACATCAATCAGCAGCGAACTTAAGTACAAGAATCTCAGGCTCTTTATTGGGAGTATCAACTGCATTGCAAAATAGAATGCAGGAATTTCTAGGTGGAGTTATTGAGATAGGCCCAATGTGTGAAATGAAAGTTATGGAGATAATGGGCAATAAGGATATGGCTACAGATATAGCTCAACAGGCAGGTGTTCTTGATACCATACAAACTCTCTCTGATGTATTTTTAGGAGGCTTAGAAACACAGCTTACCTTTACCGATGGATTTCATACAACTAAAGATTTTATTTTATTAAAGACTGCTAATTTATCTGGATGGTTAAATTCTAAAAATATTGAATCGTGGTTAATTAGGCTTATTAAGACTAGGGAAGGTGATAAAACTGAAATAACTAAAGAAAATTTATTACATATTAAGGAAGGTGTATTTGAATTAGTCCATGGAATAGCTGATGGAACATTAACAGATGAGCAATTACAAGCATTATATGGGAAGTTATCTAGGATAGCTGGAAAACAATATATAAGATGGTATGCACAATGGGGAATGGGAGCCTTTGGATTAGGTGATACTATACCAGGTCTTAAAGGAGCCAAGCAATACCTATCTATGACAGAGGGTGAGAAGGAAATGAGGACTATAATGGCTGTTAGAGGGTCTGTATTCTATGCTGATTACATAGCACCTGAAGACCAGAGAGGTAATTATACATCTCATGATGCATTAGAGTTTGCAAGAGCATTAGTAAATAATACTCTATTTCAATTCAGCACTCAGTATTTTCCTAAAATCTTTAGAGGCATAGGTGGTATGTTAAGCATGAAGTTTAAAACATACTAT
>Ga0098059_1000838_pt1 | contig 16484 bp, 33 predicted proteins | sample 20_taG_FD_92580 | JGI IMG/M metagenome (GOLD analysis project Ga0098059, IMG submission 92580) | Marine viral communities from the Subarctic Pacific Ocean - 20_ETSP_OMZ_AT15318 metaG | ecosystem: Environmental > Aquatic > Marine > Oceanic | place: Subarctic Pacific Ocean | collected 2015-01-19
AGCATTGAAGGTTACTTTACAGATAAGATGGAAAAGATGTCTGAAAAAGCACCAACTAATGAAGAGATCCTAAAAGCATTAAATGAAATAATTACAAAATCAAATAATTAACTAAATTTTCTATTATATAAAAAAAGAACACTATGGATTTAAAAGAACAAATATTAGTAGCTCTTGGTCTTAGCAAAGACGAAGAAGTGAAATTGGCTTGGCAAGCGAAGTCAGACGATGGCACAATTTTCGTATCTACTGCTGAAGAATTAGAAGCAGGAGTGGATATATCTGTTTTAACGGAAGATGGCACTACAATCTTGCTACCTGTAGGAACATACAAAACGGACACAGGCGTATCATTTCGTGTAGAAGAAGAAGGTATTGTAGCTGAAGTTATTGAGTCTGAAACGGAAGAAAAAGAAGAAGCACCTGAAGAAAAAGAAGAACTCGGTGAAGACAGAGGTGAAGATGATGACGAAGCATCAGTTGATGATTGGGAGGGTATGGAAAAAAGAATCAAAAACTTGGAAGATGCTGTATCAGATATTAAGAAAGAAATTGGTGAAAAAGGTGATGTTGAAGAAATGGCAGAAGAAACTGAAGAGCCATCTACAAATCCTAAAACTATAAAGACCACAGAAGTAAAAGAATTTTCAGCCGAAGAAGTGGAAGCAATAAAAGCTGAAAACGAAAAACTTAAAACGGAACTTGCAGAACAACCTGCTGAAGCTCCTATAAATACAAATAAATTTAGTTCTGAAAAAGTTAGTTTGTCAAAAGCAGATTATAAAAAACTAACAAAAAGAGAACAATTCATATATAACTTAAATAAATAAAATAAAATGGCATTAACAACAACTAGTAATTATGCAGGAAAAGCTGCAGGATTTTACATCTCTGCGGCATTAAGACAAGCAACTTCTATGGAGTTCTTGACTATGATAGAAAATATCAAATATAAGAGTAACATTCAGAAAATGAATGCTACAGGAATGGTAGTAGATGCAACTTGTAATTTCACAACTGCAGGTACTTTAGCATTAACAGAAAATGTATTAACACCTAAAAATCTACAAATCAATACTGACTTATGTAAGGCAGATTTATTGGATTCTTGGGAGGCATTACAAATGAGAGCAGGAGCAGGAGCACCACCACCTGCATCTTTTGATGACTATGTAATTTCTTACTTAGGTGAAATTATAGCTGACTCAACAGAAAATAATATTTGGAATGGCGATGTAGGTGACGCAGGAGAATGGACAGGATTTGTAACGCCTGCAGCAGCAGTAGGGATTTTAGTTGCAGATGCTACAGTAAATGATGTAGCTAATGTAGGTGGAGCAGGAACAGCGTATACAGCAGGTAACATTATTACAAACTTACAAAACTGTACAGCAGATATTCCAACTAATGTATATACAAAAGAAGATCTTTACATTTATATGAGTCCAAAGTCTTACAGATTATACATTTCAGCTATCTCAACTTTAGGATATGTAAATGCTTATTCTATGAATGGAGATTATGATGCAGTATTTGAAGGAATCAAGTTGGCAGTTTGTACAGGAATGTCAGATGACGTTTTAGTAGCAGCAGAAAAATCTAACTTATTCTTTGGAACTGACTTGTTAAGCGACCAAACTAGAATAAGCTTGATGGATATGGCTGCTTTAGATGGATCAGACAATATGAGAGTGGTAGCTAGATACTCAGGAGGTTGCCAAGTAGGTATTGGAGCTGACGTAGTTCTTGTATCATAAATAAAATAAATAAAAGGGGGTGAAAGCCCCCTTTAACTCTAAAACAATTAAAATATGGCATGCGCAGCATTAACAAAAGGTAGGGGCTTAGATTGTAACAGGTCAAGTGGCGGAGTGAGATATTTATATTTTTCTGTTTACGACCAAATAACTTCATATGATTATTCTAGTGCAACAGGCACAAGTGAGCAAATGATTGATACTATTAACTTTGGTGGAAATGACATTTACAGATATACCGTTCCTCGTGGTAGTACAACGATTGACGAAGCTGTAACAGGCTCAACTGAAAATGGGACTATTTTTTACACTCCAACAGTTTCAATGGTACTTAATAAAATTACTAAAGATATGCAAGAGCAGATGAAATTAATGGGTGCTACTCAAGTAAGGATTTTTGCTCAATTAAATGAAGAGCTAAGTAATGGGCACGATGTTATTGTAGCTTTAGGAATGGTAAATGGAATGTCATTAAATGCAGGTACTATTGATTCAGGAGCAGGATTTGGTGACAGAAATGGATACACTTTAACTTGGGACGGTTTAGAAAGCATTCCGTTTCCAATGCTTGAAGATTACACTAGCACCCCGTTTGACAACTCAGGATTTACAATAAATCCTGCTACTGAAATAATAACCTCATAAAAAATAAATAACAATGGCTTGTACATCATTAACAAAAGGACGAGGATTAGATTGCAACAGAGTATCAGGCGGAATAAAGTACGTGTATTTTGGAGTAGCTGATCAAATTGATTCAATAACAGTTTCATCTTCTGAAGTAACAGATATTGAAATGACAGTTGGGGGTGTTACTTCACCACTTTACAGATATGCAGTTCCGAGAGGATCTACATCAATAAGCGAAACAGTAACAGGAAGCACAGAAAATGGAACTATCAGCTACCAACCAACTCTTTCAATGGTTATTAATCGTCTTACAAAAGAAGACCAAAATGAAATCAAGTTGCTCGGACAAACTCAAGTAGTTATATTCGTTCAACTTAACGCAACTAAAACTTCAAGTGGACAGGATATTATAATGGCAATGGGCGTTAAAAACGCTATGTCATTAAATTCAGGTTCAGCAGCATCAGGGGCTGCCTTTTCGGACAGGAATGGTTATACTTTGAACTTTGAAGGATTTGAACCTGCACCATCACCAATATTAAAAGACCACTCTACAGGTGGAGTACCTTTTGATAACATTGACGATGGTGGTGTAATTACAATAGATCCATCATAATCTAATTTGTAGTTTTCATATATTCTGATTAAGGGGCTTTTGCCCCTTTTTCTTTTACAAGCCAAACAGAATCAAACTTTTTCTATTATATAGTAATGATACAAGCAATCACAGAGTCTACTTTTCACGTATTTCTATGTACAGAAGATAATCGTATAAATACTTCTGTTACTTCAAACCATATTTGGCACTTATGGAAGTTCATAAATGATATGGATGGTTCTGTTCAATATGCTTATGCGGCTGAAGAAACAATACAAAATCGATATACAACTTTCAGCTTTTTATATAGTGATGAGCCTGATATGTTTGCAGGTCAAACGAAGTTAATACCTTCAGGACACTATAAATATGAAGTATATGAAGTGTCTTGGTTAGCAGAAATAACACTATCTGAAGATACAGCACCTGCTACAGAAAAAGACGTATTGCCTGTTGAAGACTCTCATGGTGTAGTTCAAGGGCTAGTAACTAAAGGAATTTTAAATATGACAGATTATACAGGAAAGGCTCAGGTTCAATACACACAACGTGTAGCTCCTGATTCAACGAATTATATATATTATGGACAATAAAAAAATTAAAAAATGGCAATAGAAAATGTACAACAGCTCTTAACAGAGCAATTAGGAAAAAATGGAGATACTGATATCTTTACTACAGGAGCACAAACAAGTAAAGATTGGTATTGTGTTTACTTTCCTGTAGAAAGTGTAGTTTCCACTATAACAGTAGCAGATGCAACAGGTGGAGAAAATTTACAAACGACACTACCTGCAGGAACGACTCTATTTATGAACGTGACTGCAATAACTCTAACGAGTGGTATTGGAGTAGGTTATCACGAAGGACCAACTACATAGAATATGTTAGCACTTAAACAAGCGTTAAGTTTAAATACACTAAAAAAGACAAGTGGGGGTGCTCCTTGGGAGCCAACTGATGAAACAAGTTGCGAAGTTTGGTGGGAAAATAAAGAAGGCATCTCTTTATATGGTACACCGGGAGATACTGACAGAGTCTACGGTTGGGTTGGTCTTAAATATGGAGGGGGTGGACATCTCCTGATGCCTCACAATGCAGCAGAGTCGCCTACATATGATGCGGCAACAGGTGCTTTAACGTTTGATCCTTCTGAGGACGCCCATCTAAGTCTGCCATCAACCCAAATATCTTTGACAGGTGAATTTACTATTGGAATGAGGCTACACGTTGCAGCAGCAGGTGGAATTATCATAGGTGATAATACAACTGCAGGTGAATTTGTTAAACTATTTTCCAATAGTATATTAAGAGTCAAGATTGATAATACATTAGGCGACTTAGAGTTAGATAGTGGCACTTGGTTTAGTGATAGCTATTTAGTCATAACAAGAGATTCAAGTAATGTATTAAATCTTTGGTGGAATGGGGTGGAACAAGGTGATACAACTACAATTTCAGGAACAGCAGACATAGATACTCTTGGTGTTAGAAAAACCGACCTCAATCCGTACGATGGGTCAATAAGTGAAGTACAAATATTCAGCTCAACAAGTGCTACCTTAACAGCTAATGTAAATGCTAGACTCGCAAGTTTATAAAAAATAAAATATGAAAGACAATATCATTAATATTAATTTAGAAACATCAACAGCTCCTGTTATTGCAGAGGTTCGTGGAAAAGATTGGATTGAATACGGAGATGCTAATGGTGAATGGAAAAACTTATATCCGCAGTTTTTGATAGATCTTTACTATTCAAGTAGTATATCTGCTGCCATTATTAATTCTACAGCCGAAATGATTGCAGGTGAAGACCTTATAATTGAAGATGAAGAAGTAACAGATGCTAGTATTAAGCTAAAAAACTTTATGAATAGAGCTAACAGTAATGAAAGCCTACACGAAGTTATAAAGAAACTAGCCTTTGACTTTAAGCTACAGGGAGCATTCGCACTTAACATAGTATGGTCAAAGGATAGAACACAAATTGCTGAAATCTATCACGTTGATACTTCTAAAGTAAGATGCGCAAGACCTGACGAATTTGGAAAAACTACAGGCTACTACATCTCAGCAGATTGGTCAAACACTAGACAGAACAAACCTTATTACGTTCCTTGCTTTAATACTCACGACAGGACTTCAGCTAATCAACTTATGTATTCAGGACTTTACAGTCCGAATATGAATAGCTATTATACTCCTGACTACGTTAGCTGCAATAATTGGGCACTTATTGATGGTCGTGTATCTGAGTTTCATTTAAATAATATCTCAAATGGATTTGCAGGGAGCTTTATGATTAGCTTTGCAAATGGCGTACCTACACAAGAAGAACGATTTCAAATAGAACAAAGTTTGACAGAAAAATTCTGCTCAGAAAAAAATAGTGGCAAGTTTGTACTTACCTTTTCAGACGATAAGACAAGAACTCCTGAAATTACACCAATCAATTCTAGCGACTTAGATAAACAATATTTGGCACTACAAGAGTTACTTACCTCAAACATCTTAAGTGGGCATAGAGTAACCTCTAAGACGCTTATGGGCATAGACTCGTCTAATGGTTTTAGTTCAAATACAGATGAAATCATAAATGCAGCAAATTTTTACTTAAATACTGTTATCAAGCCATTCCAAGATCAGTTAGTTAAAAGCCTTAGAAAAATCTTTCAAGTAAATAATATGGATTTACCTGTGAATTTTGTACAGCTTAAACCTATTACAGTTCAATTTGATTCTAAGACTATCAGAGAAGTGATGACTACAGACGAAATACGTGAAGAACTTGGGCTTGAACCTTTAGACAATGAAGATACTGTAGAGCAAGATGTGAAACTTAAAAAAGTATGTTGCAATAAAACAGAACTTCAAAAGTGGATTAACGAAGTAGGTGAAGATATGTCTGATGATTGGGAATTGGTAGATGAAGAAATTGTAGATGGTGAACATAATGATTTTAACTTTGAAAAGGAGCTAAACAAAGAGGCTAATAAAAGAATTGAATTAGCTGAAACTGTAACCGCAAGACCAAACGCAAGAAGTAGTCAAGATGGGGTCAATAAATCTTATAACGATTATTATAAAGTAAGGTATGTTTATGAAACAGATGAGTTCTTAAAAAATAAATCAGGAACAAGCAGAGAGTTTTGTGAATTAATGGTAGCAGCAGAAAAAGTATATCGTAAAGAAGACTTGGTGAATGCGAATAGTCAAGTAGTAAATAAAGGATTTGGACACCCTGAATACGCATACAAAGATGGAGAGAAAGGAACTTATAATATCTTTTTGTACAAAGGAGGACCACAATGTCGGCATTTTTTCTTGCGTAAGATTTACAAGACTTCACTAAGAAATGCAAAGCAACCTATTAAAGATGCTGAACTCATAGGCTACACGAAAGCTGTATCTGAAGGATTTACAGCAGAAAGAAATGATAAGTTGGTAGCAATACCACCTCAACGAATGGATAACCACGGATATTACAATTAATTATGGCATACGTACTCTTTATATCAGAAGCAAAGCTCAAAGACAGCACCGCAATCAACCTAAATGTAGATGTAGATTTACTACTTCCGTATGTAAGACAAGCACAGAAGCTCTATGTAGAAACTAAACTTGGCACAGATTTAACTGACAAATTAAAAGCTGAAATTACAGCAGGAACTTTAGCAGGAGCATACAAAACTCTCGTAGATGATTATATTGGTGACATGCTACCGAATTGGGCATTTTATCACTCCATTCCGTTTCTTCGTTTCAAGATAGAAAATGGCAATATCTATTCTAAGACCTCAGAAACAGGAACAGCTTTAAGTACAGAAGAAGCACAACACCTTCGTGAAGAGGTCAGAAATACAGCCGAATACTATACGGAACGAATGATAGACTATGTCACTAACAATCTAGCTAGTTTTCCTGAATACTCAACAAGCTCCGGTTCAGATGTCAGTCCTGATAGAAACGCCTACTATAACGGAATGAACCTTGAAAGACCAAATCAACAAGGCACTAGTCTTACATTAAGGAACTTTTTAGATTAATGAAGAAACACTACAAAACAAAACCAAAAAATATAACTAAGCTGAAATCCTACTTGGAAACAAAGCCTAAAACTAAAATAAATGAAAGAAGTTCAAGACACAATCCAAGTAGCAGTCGCTAATGGCTCGGCAATAGCATTTAGCATAACTGAATGCAATGAAATATTAACACTAGTTTCTTTAGTATTAGCAATATCATTTACGATTTATAAATTCATTAAATTTAAAATAAAATAATATGGACGTACCAACAAACAAAAAGAAAAAGCTAAACAGTAAAAATCCTAAATACACTAAAAAAGATGAAAAGGATCTTAATGCTCGTAAAGAATTGGTTGGCGAAGTTAATGGAGTCAAAATCTCAGTCTATCGTCCAAACTCTGACTACGCCTCACAAGATTAACCTATTAATCATACGAGATACGTTTACTAACGAATCTACTGTAGGTGAGCTTTTTTTAAATGGAGAAAGAATGTGCGACACCTTAGAAAATCCTTGGCAGGATAATCAAAGAAGGATCTCTTGTATTCCTGAAGGTGAGTACAAGGTAAGACTAAGACTAGCAAGAGAATCAGCTACAAGAGAATACTTGCACCTTCTAGTTAAAGATGTACCCAACCGAGATTACATATTATTTCACAGGGGCAATTCAGCAAAAGATACAAGAGGCTGTATCCTAGTAGGATTTGCAAGTAAACAGGACTATGTTAAGAACTCAACTTTTGCAATGGATTTACTTATGAAGGAAATCATTAATTTAGGTGGCGAAAAAATAAATTTAATAATTAAAAATAAATAAAATGAAAAGTTACATTATTACACAATTACTTAGCTCTAAGAAAGTATGGCTTGGAATCAGTTCAATCTTAATACCTATTATTGCAGCAGCTCTTGGAGTTGATGAAACAAGCGTAAGTCAGATTTGGTGGAGTCTTATTGCTATGTTAGGTGGTCAATCTTTAGCAGATTTTGGAAAGTCAAACAAATAGATTTAGACTAAAGCCACACGAAATTGTGGCACTTAAAAAATTGAGGGAAACCGAAGCTAGAAATGTTCTAGTTATCGGTGACCTTCACGAACCCTTTTGTCTTGATGGTTATCTTGACTTTTGTTTAGAGCAGTATGAGTCTTATAACTGTACTCAAACAATCTTCATAGGTGATATCATAGACAATCATTATAGCTCATATCACGAAACCTCAGCAGATGGTATGGGTGGAGCAGACGAATTAGATTTAGCTACAAGAAAAATATCTAAATGGTACAACGCCTTTGACGAAAAAGGCACTAAAGTTATAATCGGAAATCACGACCGAATTATAATGCGTAAGGCTCAGACCTCAGCTATTCCAAGTAAATGGATTAAGTCCTACAAAGAAGTTTTAGGAACGCCTAATTGGGATTTTGTAGAACGCTATGAGCAAGATGGTGTTCAGTATATACACGGTGAAGGCGGTACTGCAAGGACTAAATGTCGTGCTGATATGATGAACACAGTACAAGGGCATCTCCACACACAATGTTATACAGAACATTATGTAGGTAAGAAGTTCAGAGTCTTTGGAACTCAGGTAGGCTGCGGAATAAATCATAAGTCTTACGCTATGGCTTATGCTAAATATGGCAAAAGACCGGCAGTTGGTTGCGCTGTAGTATTAAATAATGGCGAAACTCCTTTAAATCTTTTAATGCCTTTGTAATGGAAGAAAATCCAACCATAAAAATCTTTCTAATATATATGCTTTTAATATTAGGCATTATACTGCTTAATTTATAGCACCCTTGAGCCTTTTTAGGCACTTTCAGACCTTTTTAATAGTAACATACTAGACAGCACTTAAAGTTGCTGTATCTAGCACTTTCTATTATTTGTTAAATACTTAGTTAAAAATTAGGTTAATAACTTTATTTGTTATATCTTTGTACTACAAGAGAGGGAAGAAATAGTATCAGAAACCTCAGGAGCGAAAGCCTCCATTTTAAACTAAGCAAGGTCAATCTTATCTAGTGACAGGCAACTCTCTTACCCTAATAGAGTAAAAGCCACCACTCAAAAGGAGCTAAAATTTAAAAATATTCAAAATGAAAAAGTATAGTTTAGAAGGAAGTAAGGAATCTTTTAGTAGTATAGGAGAATTAGTAGATTATATCCTAACCTCAGGTATCTGTCCTAGTATAAGAATCCTCATAGATGGAAAGCCTACAGGAGAAACTGCAGAAGATTTCTTAGTAGCTTAAAAATAAAAGCCCTAATTTTTAGGGTTTTTTTTTGTAGTAAATAAAATAGTATTAATTTAAAAAAAAAGAAAATGAAAACAAATGTCAACGAGTACGAATTTAAAAGATGGTTTGAAATTAACAGACCAAATAGCTTTAGCAGAGTAGGACTACAAGCACTATTTGAAGACTTAGAGCAATACGAACAGGACACAGGACACGAATTAGAATTTGATCCTATAGCTTTATGTTGCGAATACACAGAGTACGAAGATCTAGATGAATTTAAGTCTAACTACACCTGTAAAGAATATCAAGACATAGTAGATATAGATGGACTACACGACTACACTCATACAATACCTGTAGGAAAAGATAGCTTCATAATTCAGAACTTCTAAAAAAAATATTAACTTTAACATCAAAAAATATGAAAAACTTAAACATTACAACAGGAGCAGACTATAAGGTCACTCATAAGCTAACTAAGTCAGTTCAGTTTATGAATGCTCAAGAACTAGCAACCTTTGTATTCAAAAACGATTACAAAAAATACACGATAGAAAATACAGAAAAAAGGCTCATAGATATAATACCATCTTGGGTCTTATACACTTCACTTACTCTGCTTACTATCGCCTCAATCCTTTTACATATACAACTAAACTATTAAATTATGAAACTAAAATGCGAAGATTACTATTTTTATCCAAATGGCAGATACACTACAGTATCAAAATGGCAAAGCCACAACCTATCTTTTGACCACGATGTCCAAGAAATAGCTACAGCTATTAGGATCTTTGGAACTCCAACAGAAATCAATAGAGCCTTAGATGAATACATTAACAGAACAGAATTAAATCTTGATGAGTGCTACACTTATGAAGTAGAAAAAAAAGGCTCATTTCATTATAACGAAAAACAGAATATCATTATTGCTAAAAAGCTCAGGCAATATGAAGAAATGTATAATCAGAAAAAAGGAGCTTTAATTTTAAACATAAACTAATGGAAAACGAATTGATACACAAGGCTATGAATAACCTGAACACCTTTCAATGCTGTGATGGCGAATTATACCTTAGAGGAACAGACGAATATGGAAAAGACTTTCAGGTAGTATTTGATGCTTACGACTTTCTAAATTGGATTGATACAGAGCAGCTAAAATATATCAAAAAACAAGTCATAAAACATATAAGATCCAAATAAAAATCTTATCTTTACACACAATTATTAACTAAATTAAACAGATATGAAAACAGAAGTATTAAAGGAAAAGTATGAAAGATACAACCTTACCAAAGATGATGTCTTTAAACATCAACATTATATCATTATCACAAGAAGTGGTATTGATAAAATCCAAGCCATAGAAGGAATAAGTATTGACTATGAAGTCATAAAATGCGAAAAAGACTTTTGCGTTGTAAAGGCATATGCAAATATGTTAAGAGGATCTAATGAAGTTACAATCCAAACTTTTGGTTCAGCTTTAAAAGGAAAAGGATATCAAGATGGAAACACTAACACTTGGTATGTTATGGAAATGGCAGAGAAAAGAGCAATGTCAAGAGCAGTTCTGAAGCTAACAGGATTTTACGAACTAGGAGTTTTTGGTGAAGATGAAGCAGAAGATTTTAAAAAAAAATATTAATTAATAAATAAATAGATATGCAAATAATAGGCAAATTAGTAAAAAAATTAGACAGAGAAACAGGAACATCTAAGTCAGGAAAGTCTTGGGAAAAACAATCAATCTTGATAGAACAAGCAGGAACAGAATACAATAAAGAAGTTGTAGTCAGTTTCTTTGGTGATAAGGTCAAGAGCATTAGAGATCTTCAGGAAGGCGCAGAAGTTAATGTTTCAATCAACTTATCTTCAAGAGAATACAATGGAAAGTATTATCATAATATAGATGGTTGGTTCATAGCTAAGATAGGTGAAGAAACAGTAGCTAGTAAAGATGAATCAGATTTACCTTTCTAATGATAGAGCAAGAAACCTTTATAAATTTATGCGACCTCACTACGAGAGTTTTGGGGTTGCCTAAAGACTCTTTAGCCTTAAAAAGCAGGAAGCAGAATTTGAACATAGGTAGATCTATTGCTAGTGTTATAAGTAGAATGGAAGACCATACAAAGCGTGATATAATTGCTGAAGTATTAGACAGGCATAGAACTCTGATCTATCACTACGAGAAAAAGCATAGACATAATTATGCTACTTGGGTACAATACAGGAATGCTTTTAACAAAGTTTATATAGCCTACAAAAACTTAGAAACATCAAAGAAATCTTTTATAGATGATGATTTTTTAAAAGCTCATCTATTAAAAAAAGGCGTAAAAGAAAATGCAAAAAGCCAAGTATTTATAGAAGTAAAAAGTGGAAAAGCTGTATGTATCATAATAACTTCTTACCTTGATTTCTCAAATCAATTAGAAAATATTAAATTAGCCCTCAAAAATTATCAATACGAACTCAGGATTATATGAAACACCTTCTCAGTAGTACAGCTTTCATAGTGCTAAATAAGGAATTGGCAAGGCAAATAGGATTAAAAGCCGCAATATTACTTGCGGATCTAATTTCAAAAGAAGAATACTTCATATCTAACGGAATGACTGATGGTTGGTTTTTTAATACTGAGGCTAATATACAAGCCGATACTACTCTTACACCCTATCAGCAGAGAAAGTCTATCAAAGAGCTTAAAAAGCACCAACTGATAGAAGTTAAGCGTATGGGAATACCTGCAAAACAATACTTTAAAATTAATGAAGAACTAGTTGTTCATTTTCTTAACAACTTAAAGTCAAGTAACTTCACAACTATTAATAAGAATAAAGAAATAAAAATAAACAATAAATATTTTAAAAAGCCAACAGTTGAGCAGATAGATTTTTATTGTTCAGAAAGGAAAAATAAAATAGATGCTTTTGCTTTTTATGATTTTTATGAATCAAAAGGTTGGAAGGTAGGTAAAAATAAAATGAAGGATTGGAGAGCGGCTGTAAGAACTTGGGAGACAAGAAGTTACAAGAAGCAAAAAATGAGTAAATTAGACGCACAATTAAGTCAGTATGAACAAGCTAAAAAATTATTATGAAACCATTAAAACAAGAAAACCTTCAAGAGCTTACACAAAAAGTCTTAGACTTAGTATCATTAACTTCAATTGAGATAGGACACAGAACTGACGCAAAAACTCTAGCTAGTCTAAGTAAGATCTTTGCGACAGATTTAATCCAAGAGAAACGATTTGGTAAAATGACTTTTAATCAAATACAAGATGCCTTCAGACTTGGTGTAAGATTTGGAAAAGACGAACCTTTTTTAAATATCAGAACTTTTTACAAGTGGACTTATGCTCATAAGAAAGTGATAGATGATGCTTATTATCAAACCCATACATTAAAGCAAAAGAATGTACCTTATTATCAAGAACCAATTAAGCTACTTAAATGAAAAAGAAAAAAGAAAAACTTTACAACCCTGATAAGTGCAGCTCATTTAAAATGATGTTTGGATTTGATCAATTAAAAAGTTATGTACCAAATGACAGAAGAAAGAAAAAGTGAAATTTGAAAAGTCAGAAAATAGGAAAAGACAAACAAATGCTTTAGAAATATTTTGCAAGAATTTTGGAATGACTTTTACAGAGAATAATGACTTTGCTGCTATTGATTCATTTCTTAGAAAAAATACTAAACTTGTTGGACTAGCTGAAGTCAAAGGAGTCCATAGTAATTATGATGATAAAGACTATGTAGTTGTATCAATGAGAAAGCTAGTAGACTGTCAGGCAGAACAAATAAAACATAAAAAACCTGTAGCTATAATATGGGCATTTAATGACTACATAGCTTATCAAAGAATTGAAAATCTTAATGGTGAATTTTATTTTGGTGGTCGCAAGAAAAGAAAAGGAAGCACACACGATATTGAACTAATGGTAAAAATTGACAAAAGAAACCTGATTAAAATTGAAGACAATATCTAAATTAAAAAAGCATCTAGACAAATGGTTCAGTCTTTACATAAGGCTAAGAGATGCGACAGATGAAGGACTTTGCCAATGCTTCACTTGTGGCTCTGTAAAGTATTACAAAAAAGGAATGCAATGTGGACATTTCCAATCAAGAAGTTTTCTAGCTACAAGATTTGACGAAGAGAATTGCCAACCTCAATGTGTAGCTTGTAATATGTTTCGTGCAGGTGAACAGTATAAATTTGCATTATATTTAGACTCAAAATATGGTGAAGGAAAAGCAGAAGAACTACAATTATTATCTAAGTCAATAGTCAAGTTTACTAGATTAGATTATGAGGATAAAATCAGTTATTACAAAAACCTTGTTGAAAACATAAAAAAAGATAAAGGAATTGAGTAAACTTTTCTGTTAAGTTTGCGTATGCGAAAACCAATCTATGCAAATCAAGAACACCGACAAGCCATAGAAACTTACTTATTAATGTGTGAAGAGTTTGTAAAAGAAACAAGCTCAAAGACAAGACACCAAAATTATTTAGAAGTACTTGACTTGATATTGGAGTATCACAATTCTTATGGAACAGGAACTAAAGAGCATAATTTTTTTGATTGGTTAATGATAATTCCTATCAATGTTTCAGTTGCCACTAATGGATATTTTGCAGCCCTAGAAACTAAAAAAAACAGAGCAATCCTCAGAGCATATAAAGTGGTTTTAGATGAATTACTACAAGAAACAGTAGACAAGATTGACAGAATAGATCCTCAAGATGACTGAGATATATGCAGAAATAGCAAAGCTATCTGATAAATTTAGAACTATGGCATATGGACTTTCAACAGATAAGAACCAAATTGATAACGCTGTTCAGGAACTTATGTTGTATTTTTTACAGATGAATCCTGAAACTCTCAAGAAAATTTATGACAAAGATGGAATAGAAGGAATAACAAAGTATGGAGCTGTAGCTCTTAGACGTTCTTTGACAAGTACAAGAAGCGCATTTTATTATAAGTACAAAAAATATTACAATACTGTTCAGGACTATTACGAAACAAATACTACTATGGGTGACCATAAAAGCATTTACAATATTCCTGAAGGTAAAGTAGATAAATGGCAATGGACTAAGTTACAAGAAATTGATGAGGCTTTGGAGTCAGTCACTTGGTATGATAAGAAGGTTTTTGAGTTGTACTATTATGAAGGGAATACTCTTGACAGTCTAGCTGAAAAGACTAGCATAAGTCGTAACAGTCTTTTTACTACAATAGATAAGGTTCGGAATATATTAAAAAAGAAATTGAATGAATAAGTTTTTTGTACCTGACAAAATATATGAAGAACGTATTGCAATCTGCAAGTCTTGTGTTTACTATTCAAAGACTTTAGGGCAATGTAAAGTATGTCTATGTTTTATGAAAATAAAAGCACGACTTGCACCTTTGGCTTGTCCTCAGAAGTATTGGGATAAAACTACAGAGCTTGAGCCTTCAAAAGAGTTGCCGCAACATTTAATAGATGAGGTTTTAGATATGTGGGGTGACTTAAAGACAGGAAGAGCAAAAGATCAAGCAGCTAAAAAAAGAATGATAGAAACTTACAACACGATTTTTAATACTAACTACAGTCCATCAACTAATTGCGGCTCTTGTATCTCGTCAGCTTTTGATGGAATAAAAAGAATATATGAACAATACAAAAAATAAACAATACAAATCAATTAAATCAGTTCTGAGGTTTCATATTAAAAAGAATGTGAAAAGTCTTTGGACTTGGCAGCAGGGTGAAGATGAAAACTTTACTTGTATATATGAAAACTATTCAGGTGATGATAGGATCTACACTAGCCAACAACTATTAAAACTACTTGAACTATGACACCAATCCCAATACAAGAAGAAAAGAAATCAGAGATTAGAAAAGCTCTTGACATCATAACACAAATAGAAACTTTAGAACCTCAAAAAGACTATAGCCCTAAATTAATCCAAGAAGTAATTAATGTTTTACATAACGAATTAAATAGACTCTATGACACTTTATAAATGTACTTGCGGTGAAACTAAAGAAATAGGAAAAGCAACTTTAGCTTTTAAAGAAGGAAGGTGGAGAACAATACAAGCTCTATGTGATTGTGGCAAATGGATGGACTCAGAACCTGAAGAAGGTATGCCTAGTCTTAGAAGGACTGAACCATCACTAAGTAAGAACAGAGATAAACTTTGGGATAGTGCTAAAGAGAAACTATGTGGTGAGCGTGGCATTAATGAAGATTTTTAAATAAATAACAATAAATTCTATAATATATTATGAAACAACAAGTTAAAATAAACAAAGTAAAAAGCATCCCAAGTAATCCGCGAATCATTAAGAACGATAAGTTTATGAAGCTAGTAAAATCAATACAAGATTTTCCTGAAATGCTGAAGCTCAGACCTATTGTAGTAGATGAAGATATGGTAGTGCTAGGTGGTAATATGAGATTGAAAGCAAGTAAACAAGCAGGACTTAAAGATATATGGATTGAAGTAGCTGAAGGACTTACAGAAGAACAAAAAAAAGAATTTATTGTTAAAGATAACGTAGGTTTTGGAGAGTGGGATTGGGCTATGTTAGGTAATGAATGGAATACAATTAAAATTACAGAGTGGGGTTTAGATGTATGGGAAAATCAAGATGATAAAAATGAGCTAGATGCTGATTTAGAGTGGACTGATATGCCTGAATTTAATCAAGAGGATAAGACACCTACAAGACAACTTATAGTGTCTTTTAAAAATGAAGATGATATTAAGAGTTTTGCAAAATTATTGAATCAGCAAATAACAGATAAAACAAAATCATTATGGTTTCCTGAAGTAAAAAATGTAAAGCAATTTGATAAAACATATGAATAATAAATATATTTTATTTTGGAGTAGTTATGATAATAAAATTGATTATGATTACAATAAGTGGTTAAGTAGAAAAATAAATATTTCACCATTCCATCTTTTAAGTTTAGGATCTCATATTAAATTTAATAATGATACTACACTTTATTCGTATCAAGAATTTAATGAGGGTCAAGTTCCTAAAGGTATAAAAGTAAAAAATGCAAATGAGATATTTCCATCTAAACAAGCGTATAACTCTTTAGTAAATGGTCATAGCATAGCTCATATATCAGATGCAGTAAGATTAAAAGTTGCTTCAGAGATCTTAGGTGTCGTTTTAGATATGGA
>Ga0098059_1000839_pt1 | contig 16462 bp, 21 predicted proteins | sample 20_taG_FD_92580 | JGI IMG/M metagenome (GOLD analysis project Ga0098059, IMG submission 92580) | Marine viral communities from the Subarctic Pacific Ocean - 20_ETSP_OMZ_AT15318 metaG | ecosystem: Environmental > Aquatic > Marine > Oceanic | place: Subarctic Pacific Ocean | collected 2015-01-19
ATAGGTCTCTAAGGTCTTGAATTGATTGGTTGATCTAACCAACACTGGGATCACATTGTGGAAAAAAGAATTGGTCAGATTTTCAACCAATTTCTTTTCCTTGGGTAACGTCTTGCCAATAAAGGTCTGCAGGGCTTTGAAGTCGTCACGAATAATTTTCGTATTCGTGCCCGTCCAATCCAATCCAGCGGCAGGCTCAGCACCTACTTCGAACTGGTCAACAACGGCCTCTACTTCACGAGACTTCTCCATTGCTTTTGCATAATTTTTATTCGACATAACGTATTCCTTTCGATTGTTTGCAAACTGTATGCTTACAGTTTGCCATGATCCTGCCTATGATACCGTAGACAATATGCGCGGCAGGGATAGCGCACTTGTCTTTTATGGTGCTGGTTTCGGATGGCCTTTCCAGCGGCCTCGTCTACTTTGGCTGGTTCGTTCGAACCAACTCAGACCTGACTTCCAATTACTATTATAGCAAGTCAGAGAATAAGCACCAGTGCTGCCAATATCGCGCAGTGCTGCAGTCGACTGCAGGGTTAACAAAATGTGAATTCTCGCCGACAACATTGGCTGAAAGTCAATAGATTATTTAGTGATTGTTCGCTCTGATTTTTGAGGGAATGTCAAACTATTTATTTTTATTTCGCTGTTGATTTCCGCGCCGCCCGGCTGACGATTTCGGATTTATTCGGAGCAGCGCGTATGCTGAATGACCTACCTCGAATTACCCCCACAAATAAAAAAAACCCCTAGAGATTGCTAGAGGCGAAGGCCGGTAAGGGGGTGCCAGGGGCTCCAACCAACAGGAGAGAGGCTACTCGTCAATTTCTGCAATAAATTGTTGATTTGGGAATGGGCTATACATTAACCCCGGTACGTATAATACTATTATACACACAGATCACAGGTTTGTCAAGTAAATTATTTTTATATTTTTATAAGAAAAGGCTTGACAAGGTGCCATATTTGCACTATAATATATAAGTACAGGCTATCAGTGCGAAAGGCTGTAGCCATAGTCGCTAAAGGAGGACAATATGAACCAAGTATCGCATAGAGTAAATATCCCTAATCTGCTTGTAGACGGTTATATGTGGGGCGATATGCTCACAACCCTCACAAGGGAGAAATTTCCGCATACGGATATGATTAAGGTATCGGAAGGAAAGTTTGAAATACATATGTCACTAGCTGGATATAATAAAGAAGACATAGATGTATCCCTTGATAATAACATATTAAAAGTATCGGGGGATTGGAATAAGGCTGAAGTTAATTACCTGATGCATGGTATAGCTAAAAGGAAGTTTGAGAGAATGTTTCCATTAGCAGAGCATGTAGAGATAACATCCGTAGTAATGGACAATGGTATCCTAAAGATATCCTTAGAGAAAGAACTACCAGAGGAGCTAAAGCCAAAAGTATTTGAGATTAAGTAAAAGGGCTAGGGCGAATAACATGAAGCAAATAAGATCACCCTTCCTTATCTCGCTTATAGGCTTGTTATGTCTATTCGCCCACCCTGCCCATTCAAGACTAGTAGGTCTAATAAAAGCCACCTGTATCTCAGAAAGGGTCGTACTAGCGGTAGCTAAAGCAGACGAGCATTCTCCTACAGAGGGGGGCGAAGTATTCACCCACTTCTTAAAACTAGGTAAATGCGGCATACTTACATATCCCCGGATACTTCCCCTAGAAAAGAGGGTACATAAATACACAGACTCTAAGGGGGAAGAAACCGAAGTGTGGAAGATACTCGACCAAGACCATTATGCTATTATGGCAAAAGAATGGATCAGGTTAGAAGAACCAAAGCTTAAAAAAGATGAGAGTATATGATGTTCGGTATAGCGGTTGTGAGGGCTATGGAGATGAGTGCATATAGATTTGGGTTTGATGATGAGCCTACCATCTGCGTAAAGTGTGGTCGTGAGGGTTGTAAGTGCGATCCTGATACATGCGACTGTGAACCGATTAAAGATCAAAAAGAACTTGTGCAAGATTTCGAGTAGTATAGGAGATAAAAATGGATAATCAAGGACATTACATAGCACTTCCAGATGGAACGATTATTCCTTGGGAAGCACTGAAGATGGATGCAGTAGCTAAACAAGCTACGAATATTAATGCTTCTCATCTGCAACGTGTAACCTTTAACGAACCAATCCAGTAATGCCTTCTGGGAAAGGAACATACGGAAGTAAGGTGGGTAGGCCACCTAAGAAGAAAAAGACTTCCAAGAAGAAGGCTTCTAAGAAGAAGAAGTAGGAGAGTATTATGAGTGATTTAGACAGAAAGTACGCCGAGAAGCTTCTTTACTCTAAAGATAAAGAAATGAAAGTTTCTGGTGGCATTATACCTCTAGACAGGAACGAAGCAAATATGATAGAAGCTAGAGCCGTACTATCAGACAGAAACCCTGAGAGTGAAATGCCCCGGAAAAAGAAAAAAGGCATTGCGAAAGAAGGATTTGATAGCGCATTTCCAGCAGCTTTAGAAGCAGAGCATACGCGAAAGTCTAGCCCATTAGGTAAGTACTCCCCCAGAGCGGCTGCACTAGATGCAGCTAATAAGGGAATAAATTATTTTGTTGGCGAGGATGAAGCTAGAGGACGTAGACATGCTCAAAAAGCAGCTACAATGGTAGAAGACCCATCTAAGTTCCAGGGTGTGAAGCCGCTTAAAACCAAAGTAACCCCTCGGAAGAAGAAGAAGAAAGAGTTCCACGGATGGAACAAGAATCCATCTGTAAATAGGGTTACTTTAGGAGTAGAGTAATGGCTAAGAAAAAAGAAAAAAGTAAGGCGTTTCCTAAAGCTGGTCAGTTGGGAGATAATACTATTCCAGTTGGAAAGTTAATAGGTTCATCAGCAGAAATGGTAGGCAGGACTATTGTTAATATGGGAGGTGGAGCAGCACTATCACTCATGAAAGGGTACGATCCTGATATATTAGGATATGACGCAAAAAGGAATACGCTAAAGGGTGCTGCATGGGATAATATGGAGAAAGCAGCAGCACAAGTAAGATGGGCCACAAGCCCCTCCACATATGGTTCAAAAGAAACAGGAGGTGATCTTAATTTTAGCCTTCAAACAGGTGATTGGTTAAAAACCTCTAATAAGATTAAAAAATTAAAAAAGAGAGTTTCGGGACAAAATAAGGTCACCCTAGGCGTAGAGTAATGGCTAAAAGGGGTGAGTACAAGAAAAATGCGTCCAAGGAGACTATTAGGCAACGCAAGAAAAATCAAAAGCCTCACCAGAAGAAGAAGAGAGTGGCTCGGAATAAAGCACGAAGAAAAGCCGTTAAAGAGGGAAAAGTTACAAAGACTCCCGGTGGAGCAGGAAATCCCGGACGTAAACCAGAAGTAGACCACCATAAGGGCGGTACTCGGATCATCTCACACAAGAAGAATCGTAGTAGAGATAACAACAAAAACCATAAGGGGAAAGGATAATGGCGTATGGTAGTGATGCAGAAGACGAAGGGTTAGGTGCAGGGGATATGGACCCTGGTACTGCCGGGGGAGATACTGAGCAAGATGAAGCTACTTCTCAACAGTATAGTACCTTTGAGGCAGGGTTTAACGCAGCGTCAGCCCTAAATAATACAACTGCGGCTGGTAACAAAACCGCAGGTGCTATGGGGGGGAAGAAATCTACTCTTAGTGGCGTAGACACATTTGAGCCTGCCGGTAAAGGGTACAGTGCCCCTCGCGGCCCTATCGCATGGGGGCCAATGCAGGGGCCATTGTCAGGTGCGGTAACCGGTACTCGTGCTATAAACCAGCAACAAGCTTTATCCCAAAAAGCGGCTACTACAGTAGGTAATATGCAAGCCTCACAACAACAAGGCGACCCAACGGCTGCTACGCCCCAAGACGCTGACAATATCTTTGGGGATATCTTTGGTATGAAGTCACCTCATGCGGCTGATAGAGATAGATTCGGTGAATTTAATCAAGCTGGCTTTGCTGCAAACATTAATAATATAGAAAACCCTACTGCCGCTAGAAAAGGACTACCTGCTGATATGGCATTTAGTATTGCAGGAAACCCATTTAGTAGGTGGTCATCCACTGAAGAAAAAATAGGTGCGGCAATATCACACGTAGTCCCCTTTGGTGGAGTTTTTAGCACACTTAACGCACTTGGCCTTATGAGCGACAAAGGCCTACAGCCCGGATTACCTACACAAGACATTGAAGCTGAACCCGGCGGCCCCACTAGGCCTCGGCAGCAACGCCTAAATCCGAGAGTAACTGCACGTAAGACTAAGTTTGCAGATAGCTCTGGGTCTGGTGGTGGTGGTGCAACTAGATCACAAACGCGTGGATGGCGTAGGCAAGGCAGGACAGGTGGTGGATACTAAGTATGGCGAACCCATCACGCAGACCCACTCGTAAGCAGTTTAAGCAGTACAATATAAATGGAAAAGAAGATTTGGAGGAATGGCGTGACCGTTTTGTTTCTATCTCTGACCCTACTGAATATCGCGCTGCTATTGACCTTGTAGGTTCTTGGGCTGAGTGGCAGAGGTTCAAAAAAGAATGGAAAGAATTTAGGGATGTTATCCTTATCGAGTGGCTTGCTGAAGTAGAAATTAAACTACGTTCTGAAGCTATTGGGAATATGTGTGAACAGGCACTAGACCCGAAAGGTACAGCAGCAGCCAAGTGGATTGCGGAAGGTAGATATAAGCCGCGTAAAGTAGGCGCACCCAGTAAAGCTGAAGTACAACGTCAAGCTAAGATTCAAGCTAGTATTGACGATGAAGTTGAAGATGATATAGCAAGAGTAGCTGACGTAGTTAGCTTAAAATTAGTGGAGGCTAATTAAATGGAACGCGACCCTAGAAAAAGAATGAGAGACATACTAAATCAAGCTAGAAAAACTACAGGTAGAAGTCCATTAGAGGAACCTGTAAAGGTGTCTGAGCCACCGAAAAAGAGAAAACGTAAGTTATCTGGTGCTGCTAAACAAGTAGTAGAAGAAAAGAGAGCAAGGGTTAAGGCACAAAATGCCCCGGCTCCAGCCTCAGATGTGCGTACTAAACGGGGAAAGATTGTCAAACAACTACAAGGTGCGGCTAAAGAAGCCCGTCTTAGGGGTGTAGCATCTGGTGTACAAAAACATGCACAAAGTAAAAAGGTGCCTTATACCCCACCACAAAGTAAGGCGCTAGTTCCGGGAAAACCTAAAACTGGTACGGCATTAGTACCAGCGAAAACCAGAGCCTTATCAGTAGTTAAGGGTATAGGTTCAGCCGCCCAAAAAGTACCTATGCCGTGGCCCGCAAAGCTTGCTACATTTGCCGCATCTATGGGTGCGGGCTGGCTTTTAGAAAAAGCCATTCCAGAGGGTGGTGGCGGCAAGAAGATGACAAGAAAGAACCAACGTGGACAGCCAGTAGTAGTTCAACGTGGTATTCCCGGTATGCCTGATGATCCTACTTGGTCAGATAAAGCTGCTGTAGCACCTAAACAATTACGACCTAATGGTGGTAAGAAAAGGTCAATACCGACAGGACTAACAGGACCGACAGGACCGGACCAACCTCATATGCGCGCAAATCAAATGACCTCGGGGGCTAAGCCGTATGAGCCTAGTGGCCCAATGGAAAGAGATAACAGAGAGTCTTTAAATGCATATAGAGATTGGGCGGGAAGTAAGCTTGAAAAGCCAGATGCATTTTCCCAGGCTTTATCAAATCTCTTTGGCGCTCCAGTAACTCCAGGGCATCAAACAACTGATTCGGAAGGGAGACTGACTATGGAGGTCGCCCCTCACGCCAAACATACCTCTAAACACCCAGTAGCAGCCCTACAAAAACAGAAAGAGCGTAAAAAGAAGGGCTGGAGTAATACTGCGTTCCCACAAAAATGAGGTGGATAGATGCTAATTTGCTCTACAGCAACAAAGGCCTTAGTAAAATTCAGCAGGAAGTTAGATCGGCTGCTGTCAATAATCTGGAAGCATTTATTAAGCTTGTTGCCCCGTATCAACTCATGGCTCACTGTCATGTGGAAATGTGTTACTGGGCGCAAGAGTACCAAGATGAAAATCGTCTTTTACTCTGGCCTAGGGATCACGGCAAGTCTCGTTATGCTGCTTTTTATGCAGCTTGGGAAATAGTACGTGATCCTTCCACTACCATTATTTATGCTTCCGCAACTGCTGAAAAAGCTGAAGAACAGCTTAGGTTCATAAAAACAATCCTAGATAACAAGATAACTAGGCGGTACTTCCCGGAACTCATAATCCCAGAGGAAGGAAAAAGAGAAGCTTGGAATAAGACATACATAGTAGTAGATCACCCATATAGAAAAACTGAAGGTGTGGTTGATTCAACTCTTATGACTTGTGGATTGGAAAAGACAATTACTGGTAAGCACTGTAAAAGATTAATTCTGGATGATGTTGTAGTACCAGAAAATAATACCGAAACTGGGCGTAGGGACGTTAATTCATGGGCAGCACAAGCAGCATCTATTATGAGTGCAGATAGCTCTATGTTTGTTGTTGGAACAAGATACCACCCTAAAGATGCCTACCAGATTATGATGGATATGGCATATGATGACCCAAAAGAAGATGAAGAAGGTGAAATAACTGTAACTGAAGTATCCATGTTTACAGTTATGATGAACAATGTGGAAGAAGATGGGGAGTTCCTCTGGCCTCGCCAACAGAGGAAAGATGGTAAGTACTTCGGGTTTAATCCCACAGTGTTAGCCAAGAAAAGAGCAGTATACGAAGCTACCGGCGAAATAACACAATTTTTTGCACAGTACTATAACGATCCGAATGATAAATCTACAGCCCCAATAAGCCGGGATTTATTTAAATATTATAAGAAAGAAGAAGTAGAGTATGTTACGGGGCTTTGGACGATACAAGGACGACCTGTTTGGATGTATGCTGCTGTTGACATGGCTGCATCAACAAAGGATTCGGCTGATTATACTGTTATTACAGTCGGTGCGATTGACGAGGACGGAAATCGTTACGTTGTGGATATTGACAGGTTTAAGTCTTCAAAAACATCTGAGATACTGGCTCGTTTACGCAACTCATACGAAAGATATATGTTTAAAAAATTACGGATTGAAGCCGTATCGGGATTTAGACTCGTTGCACAAGATTTGGCAGATAGACTAACCGAGATGGGAATACGCATCCCCATTGATCTTTATATCCCACCTAACACTGAAGGTAAATTTGCGAGGGTAAATGGTATACTGGAACCTCTTTACCAATCAGGAGCTATATACCATTATCGTGGGGGTAATTGTCAAGTTTTAGAAGATGAACTTGTATCAGTAAACCCACTACATGATGACACGAAAGATTCATGGGCGATGTGTATTGATCTGATGGTAAAACCACTACAAAGAAGGAATAAGCCTTCTAATAATGTACTACAGTTTCACAGTAGGTTTGGGGGCGTAGCAGCATGAGCAAAGCTAAAAGCGGAGGCTACGTTCTTACTCTTGATGATGTCGATGACGTAGCAGTACGTATATCAGAGTTATGGACTAGATACAACACTGAAAGACGTAACGCTATTACACTGAATGAGGAAGCACGTAAGTTTACCTATGCCACAGACATAGATGCCACCAGTGCTGCCGACCTACCCCATAAAAATAGAACTCACCAACCCAAGCTCACGCAGATAGCGGATACACTCAAAAGCCAGTATTTTGAGGCATCTCTATCTATGCCTGATTTCTTTAAGTTTCCCCCACCCCGGTCAGTAAATAATGCTGTTGCCACAGCTATGGAAAAGTGGGTGCGGGTAAAACTTGAACAGCGTAAATTCCGTGAAACTACAGGTAGACAGCTAATCAATGATTATGTTGATTATGGTAACTGCTTTGTTACGGTTGATTATGTTATTGAAAGGGACAATCAAGGGCGAGTAAGGTACAAGGGACCATCATGGAATCGCGTATCGCCCATGAATATCGTTTTCAACCCAAGGGAAGATTTTAAAAGAAGTATCAAGATAGAAAAGAAACTATTTCATATATCTGATATTAAAGAATTTCCTATTACGTACCCAAACTCTGGGTTTAAAGAGTCAATCATTAATAAGGCCATAGACTCTAGGCACCCAGAGGGGATAGATGATTGGGTTGAGGTGGTAAAAAATCGTGGCATCAATATGGATGGCTACGGTGGGTTTGATCAGTACTTTAAGCAGGATATGGCTGAAGTACTCATATATCGTGGTGATATATTTAACCCCACCACAGGAGAGACTCAGCGTAACAGAGTTGTGTACGTTATGGATAAGGCGCATGTAATCCGTAACGAACCTACCCAAGCTCCCTCGGGGTTCGACGGCATACATCACGGTGGGTGGCGTATACGCCCGGATAACACTTGGGCGCAAGGACCGCTAGATAACTTAGTTGGTATGCAATATCGTATAGATCATTTAGAGAATCTAAAAGCTGATGTATTCGATATAATAGCGCAACCCGTTATATTCGTCAAAGGCGATGATGTTATGGAGCCAACAGAGGGGTATAGACCGGGGGCAGTATATTACGGCGGCATTGACAGTGATGTGCGTATGCTATCCCCAGATGCGACTGCCTTAAACGCAGATAACCAAATAGCTAATTACCATCGTATGATGGAGGAAATGGCTGGCGCACCACCAGAAACTAGAGGTATTCGTACTCCCGGAGAGAAGACAGCATTTGAAGTCAGTAAATTAGATCAAAATGCTACAATGATGTTTGTTGATAAAGCACGTATATTTGAGCGTATGCTTGAAACCATGCTTAAAGAAACATTTGAGTTAATGCTCATTAATTTTGATATTGAAGAGTATATGGAAGTATTTGGCGAGGGTACGGAAGCAGAGGCGCTAACAGCATTGGCTATGGAAAACACCCTAGCTAGAGGTGAATTTGTAGCTATAGGCGCTAGACACTGGACTCGCAGAAATCGTGAAACTCTTGAAATGCAGCAGTTCATGCAAGGGCCACTACAAGACCCGAAAGTACGAGCGCATGTGGACGGGAGTAAACTAGCTGCCTTCTGGGAACGTAAACTCAATATTGAAGATGAAGGGATAGTTGAAGAATATGCAGGAGTCATTGAAGACGTCAGACTTCAAGCTATTGCTCAAGAGGAGGCTGAGAGTATCCAAGAAGAGGGTCAGGGAGAGTCAATCGGAGTTGGGGATCAGTCCGGTACTGGTACAGAGACTTTTGCCCAAGAGGAAGGATAGAGAAACAGTTTTAGCTCAGGCTAAAGGTAGCCCCCAACTAATACATTTCCTGTCCGAAGTACTCCTCAGTGAATATATAGACAATATCTTTACTGATGGATATAGGGAAGAAAGAGCGTTTGCTGACGGCAAGGCTCACCTAGCACGTAAACTTTTAGATATATTGAAAGGAATAGAAAATGGCTGAAGCATTGACCGATGCGTTAGAAACGGTAGAGGGAGACTCCCCGAACCAAGAAGCTGCCACCGAACAAGTACATGAAGATTTTATAGATAACTTGGTCGGAGAAGATAAAAAGTATAAATCTGCAAATGATTTAGCTAAAGCATACCACCACGCCAATATGCATATTGACGAGTTGAAGTCTGACCTAGATGAATACAAAGGTGGTAAGGAACTTCTTAACGAAGTTCTTGACGAAATTCGTAGTTCCAATACCGAAGAGAGTGAAGAAACCCCTGCCGCACCACAAGCTACGGTTGAACCTCGTATTCAAACGGACGATGTTGCGAAGATCGTTGGTGAGGAGTTTTCCAAAAGAGAGAGGGCTGCTACATTAAAAAGTAATGTGGGAACCTCAATGGATAAACTCCGAGGATTGTACGGCTCCGATGCTAACGTAAAGGTAGCCGTTACAAAAGCCATAAACGGAGATGACAACGTTAAACGTGTCATTGATGATTTGAGCATGACCAGCCCAGATTCTATGGTTAAATTCATCACTGGTATTGTACCTGTGGATCAAGCACCGCAGAGCAATACTCCCGGTGTCGATACCTCTGCTGCACCACCTGTTGCTTTTGATGGCGAACTAACTTGGGCAAAGTGTAGGGAAATTAGGAAAGAAAACCCTAAACTTTATAGTAGTCCACAATTTCGTCAACAAATAGAAGCAGCAGCAAATAAAGCAGCGGAAAGAGGTGTTGACTTCTTTGCAAAATAATAGGAGGAAATAGATGGCACTTGATACATCTAATAACTCTCATTTAGTCCGCACAAATGTATGGGCTAATGAGGTTAAGGATGTTTTGCAAGAGGAGCTAATGCTGGATTCTCATGTCCGTTGGATTACTGAGTTCCCAGATGGCGACACGCTAAACATCCCTACGCTGTCAGAAATGACAGTGCGGAATTATTCTGAAGGGGCGCAAGTCACTTTGGATGATCCCACCACAGGCAACTTCACACTAACGATTGATAAGTACTATCAGTCGGGCTTCAAAATTCCTGAGAAGTTCCGTCATGATAGCTTCTACGTTAGCGTTGCCGAAAGCAACTTTGTCCAGAAGCTAACTCGCGCTCTGCTTGAGCAAAAGGAGTCGGACATTGCTAACCTTCAATCAGGCCAAACTTCTGGTGATCCAAATACCATTAATGGCGTAAACCATCGCTATGTTGGTACTGGAACGGCTCGTGTTATTACTCTTGCTGATGTTCAGAAAGCAAAACTTGCTCTCGACAAAGCGAAGGTAATGCGCGGCAACCGTCGTGCCTTTGTAGACCCAGACGTAACGTACCAACTGCAACAGATCAGTAATGTGATCCAGCAGGACGTATATGGTTCTAACGCCCATATTCGTGAAGGTATGAATGGAACGGCTTACGTAGGTCGTTTTGCTGGTTTTGATCTCTTTGAGTCCCTTTTCCTAGATTCGGGCCTTACGGATAACATTACGGCAACTGCCCCCAGTGCTGGAGCTTTAACGGCTAGCTCTGGTGTAGCCAATATGTTCATGGGTGAAGAAGCCTTCATTGGAGCAATGAGAGCCATGCCTGATATGGATGCATGGTACGACAACAACACTCGTTCTGACGTATACCATGTGACTATGCGTTACGGCATTAAGCTGTACCGTCCAGAGTCCCTTGTTTGCGTCATTACAGACTGATAGGAGGATATAATGGCACAAGCACGTACTCCTGCTGGTTCAGCACAGTCAAGTGGTTCGGGCGAGTATCTCGCAAGCACTCAGATTCCCACCGCAATTACGTGGGCAACTGTTCCATCTGTAACTAACCGTATGCGCGATGGGGTAGTTGTCTACCGTGTTGCGGATAAAGCAACTGCTTCCGCAGATTTTGTGTGGGAATTTGCTGCTGAAGATAAAGGTAAGATCGAGTCTATTCGCTATGAGAACGGCGCACAGGCTTGTGATGGCTCCCATGGTTGGGAACTGTCCTTTATCAATACGGACAATTCTAGTGAAGTAGTTGGCTACTTCGGCTTTGGTTCTGGTACGGAAGCTGCTAAAGCTACCGACAAGGACACGGCTGTTGCAGCTAACGCCTTTGCTGAGATGGTAAACACCACAGCGAAAAACTTTAACAAGGGTGATGTCATCCAAGTTACTGCTGATCGTGACGGTACTGCTGTTCAAGCAACCATTGAAATCGTAGTTTCCTACGGTTCCGAAGGTTCTGACGACGACTAAACTATAATCGGGAGAGGGGGGTAATTCCTCCTCTCCCATCTATAAGGAGATTAAAACCTATGTCTGTCGAACATTCAACCCTTACGGGATCAGATTTGCATGAGCCGAAAGGTGCATCTTCGGCAAGCACTGGTCAAGTATATATAGCTAACGGCTCTGGTAGCGGAGCCTGGACTGCACACCACAATAGATGTGTACTCACCGTACAATTAGCAAATATCAGCGTAGCAAGTAGTTGTTATGTAGCTACACCTATTGCGGGTACTATCACTAAGATATACAGTGTAATTAGTGCAGCGATCACAGGCGGTGATGCTGTTATAACATCTAAGCTAGGCTCAACGGCTTTAACTAATGGAGCTATTACTATCGCTAACGGTAGCGCAATAGCTGCAATAGACAACTGTACTCCTACCGCTAACCATACCGTTACCGTAGGACAAGCTATTACACTAACCACTGATGGTGGTTCTACTAACACATCAATAGGTACATTTACCATAGAAATAACACCGTCTTGAGGTAGGTTATGAAATTAACCCTATTAGAATTAGTACAAGACATGCTGGTAGCTACCGACTCTGAGAACGTATCCTCAGTGGGGGAAACAGAGGATGCTGGTATGTGCGTTAATATTGCTAATAGAGAATTTGAAAAATTAATCTCTAAATTTCGCTGGCGGCACACAAGGGCATTTTCTAAATTAGAAGTTACCTCAATTAAGAATGAAATGACACTAGCTAGTAATGCCGTAGCTGTCGATCCTAATACGATATACTACAGCGATAGCAGAGTTTATTGGATGGAGCCCGACAGGTTCTTAGCGTACACAATAACCAGACTTACCTCGGAAAGTAATATTGTAGAGTCAAATAATGTCAAAGTATATAGCGACAGAAATCCACAGTATTTTACTAGCTTTGACGATTACACACTAGTATTTGATTCATACCCAAATGCTTCCGGTCTATTAAAAGCAAGTACCGATGTTATTGTATATACCCAACCCACATCAAGACTAAATGCTGATGCAGAATACTTTGATATACCATCACAGGCATTTCCAGCATTATCACAAAAATGTATAGCTAAAGCAATACTTGAGATAAAAGGGGATACTCAAGGATATGCTGCTGAAAAACGAGAGGCAGATAACGCTGTAGCTGCCTTGTCTCGGAATATTATACTAGTGGATAAGCCACCAGATGTTAGGCATAACATTATTCCAAGACGTTCTATGCGAAACACTTTTAACAGGACGCAAAGGATTATTCCATAATGGTTCAGACAATTGACCTAAATGATTTCCCTAATACCTCTGGTTGGCACATTATTCACAACGCAGATAGGATGATGTACGAAATAAAATCAGATAACGGTAGGGTACTCAGTGGAACTTTTACACATCGTAAACTAGCAGAAAAGCACTTATATGACTATCTTAGTAAAATGTCTCAACCCAAGAAGCCAGTAGGTAGACCTAAGAAAGATGTCAACCCGTAAACTACAACTCCCTGTTTCTGGATTTACAGACGGGTTAAACACAGAAGCTTCTGGCTTAAATGTGTTACCATCAGAAATGATGAGTGGTAGTAATAATGTTGAATTATTCCAAAATGGGTCAGTACGTAGGCGCAGAGGAGTAGACTTTCTAGGTTCGTCAGATGCAGGGGGGTTCCTACAAACAATTCGTACAAGTACAGTAGTAGACGAATTAAAACAGGAATCCCCCGCAATAGCTTATGTCACCTTAACTGCTCCAAATGGAGATATTGTTAAGAAAATTGTGGCTGACGTTAATAATGAGTTTTGGGTGTTCGATGTAACTAGTGCAGCGTTACGGAATATAGATAGCCCTACCCAGACTATTACAAGAACTGTTGATGGTATTGTACACTCTGATGCCCAACAGAAATTTGTTAATATGCAATTCGCACAATCTGGTAATAGATTGTTCTTTGCTGGTAAACATATACATCCCGGCTATCTACAAGTAGCTTCGTCAGATAATACAAGTTTAGAAGTTGTATATCTTAATGTTATTATACGTGATCCCGATGCCAGTGTTATAAATACGAGGGTCAGCTACTCTAGCAAACATTATGACTGCATACTAGCACATACATCAGCCACATCAGATAACAGACCTGGAACAGGTACAGATTGGGAAAAATATTGGATATTAAATGACGGAGCTGTGCCTACTGGTACTTCTGCTTGGGCTAATACTACATCCTACACAACTTCTATGGTAATAAGGTATGATAAGAATACCTCAGTAACAAGCAGCGACACATTCCCAATGACTGTGGAGTTTTTTGCAGGAAGGGCTTGGTATGCTGGTGATCCTAAGTATCCTAATAATGTATACTTTTCACAAGTTGTTGTCAATGATAAAGACCTTGAAAAGTTCCATCAATTCGCCGATCCTTTTGACGCTAGTGATTCTGCTATTGTGGATGACGATGGCGGGGTAATGTCGGTACAAGGGGCAGGACTTATCAAAAGACTGCTAACATTAGGCTCTAATATGTTCGTAGGGTCTAATACAGGTATATGGCAAATAAACGGGCCTGACGGAGTATTTAAAGCTACTAACTTTGCCTCATACCTTGTCCTAGAAGACGGGATAGACGGCCCTTCAAATATGGTGGCTATTGATGACGAGTTTCTTGTATTTGGTCAGGATACTATATGGCGATCTACTATACAGACTAATATCTTCGTCACTACGTCTGGTCAAGCCACCTTTAAAAGTTTATCAGAGAATAGAATAGAAACCCTGTACACATCTATACCTAAAGCATCTAAAGCATCTGCTAGAGCCGTTTATAATCCTTCGGAACGCAGGGTGTATTACTTCCATAATAAACTAGCTACCGCCTGGGATAATGCATTTAATAGTTTAGAGCAGCCTGGGTATTCTAAAGATGTTCTTATCATAGATACTAGATTTCAAGATGAAATACTTCCTACAGAACAGCAGCAGAAACTCCGAAGGACTGTCAAAGGAGCCTTCTTTACATATGAATATAATGATGGGGCAAAAATAGAACTACCTTATATAGCCTGTCCATTTATAGCTCCTGACGTTCCACCAATAGATGAAACAGTTTTAGGTAATAACACTTCAGTTACTAACTCTATTGGAACCCTAGTAGTAGCAGGGGGTACTCCTGATCCTAAAGATGTAATAATGATTCTGGCGTTACAAAGAACAGAAACAGCAGGAGATGTTGTAACATTAAAGGGTGCTTTTGGTTCCTTCAATACAAAAAGTATTAAAGATTGGAACTCAAGTTCTACATACGCAATATCATATAATAGCCCCATCTATAGTGGGGTACAAACGGGGGGTGACGCCTTCCACAATAAGAACCTTACATATCTTTACGTTGTCTTCAAAAAGGCTGAAAGTGGTATTCTGGACGCAGATGGAATAGATTTGACACCAGGAGGGTGCTATCTGGGGTCAGCTTGGGATTTTGCAGTTGATAACGATTCCCCTGGTCATACAGGCTTTTGGAAGGATGTCGAAGATAGTAGTGGTAATAAAGTTACTAACTCAGCGGGAGTAGAAGTTTACAAGCGTGACCCCATGCGTCAGGTATATCATGGTACTAGGTATACTAAGTCACTAGCTGGTGGTGGAGATGACGGTTATGATCACGTATACTACAAGCACAAGGTACGAGGTCGTGGGCATGTATTTCAAATCCAGTTCCACAATGATAATGATAAAGATTATCATTTAGTTGGGTGGGTACAACAATTCCACGGTAAACCGGATTAAGGGATTTATATTATGAATTGGTTTGGTGTTGTAACTGCTGTAATTGGCATTGGTGTATCTGCCGTAGGCACATATATAGCAAAAAAAGCTGAAGAAGAGAAGGCAGAGGAGATGAAGGAATTACTACGTCAAGAGGCTGAGTACCGCACTAAACAACGCGAAATGGAGACATTGGCTAAACAAAAGAAACTAGAAAAAACCACTAGAGCAAGGAAAGCAACAGTAGCTAATCTAATGTATAATAGAGGATTTTCTGCTGAAACAATGAAAGACCCACTACAAAGGTTGGATACAGAATTAGAATCTGGCACTCAACAACTTGAAGCATCGGCATCATTAGCTGGTCAAATTGATGATGTCACATTAGCCCAAGCTGAGTTGGATGCTACTCCTGCTGATAGTGGGCTAGCTTCTATTATAACAGGAGTGGGTGGTAGTGCTATAAGCACATTTGGTGGTGCGTCGATTGAGATGGGCTATGATCCCCTATTTAACTCCCAACAAAAGCCCCAATCAGGAGTAGGTTAAGTAATGGCTTCAAATAAAGGCGCAATAACAGGTAATATTGGTATAACCGATTCCATAGGGAATGTTACGGTTCAAGCATCTGGTATGCCTCGTCGCATACCCCAAAGTACTAGCGCAAGCCCCCTAGCATCTGCAATAGTAGGCGCAGTAGGTGAGGGCGTTAAACTTATACCTACTATAATGAAAGCACAGAAAACTGCTACTCTTAATTCTATGGTGGCTGAGTTGGATCAGGCTACCCAAGGGTGGGTAGCTAAAGGGATGAAGACTACGCTTAGACGAACTGAGCGGGAGAAGTTTAGGAAAAAGTGGGTAGATGAGGGCCACTCTTATGAGTTAATAAATCAAGCTTATGCTGCAAGGCCAGCTACCAAAACAATGGATAGAGAAATTGGTGGTCGGACTATGCTATTCGCCCCCGACACTAAATCGCGTCTTGACCAAGCACCA
>Ga0098059_1000840_pt1 | contig 16445 bp, 14 predicted proteins | sample 20_taG_FD_92580 | JGI IMG/M metagenome (GOLD analysis project Ga0098059, IMG submission 92580) | Marine viral communities from the Subarctic Pacific Ocean - 20_ETSP_OMZ_AT15318 metaG | ecosystem: Environmental > Aquatic > Marine > Oceanic | place: Subarctic Pacific Ocean | collected 2015-01-19
GCGGTTAGCCCCCCGGTTAAACCCAGCCCCACCCACAAAAAAACCGGATACAGGCAGGCAAAAAACATCAACACCGAAATCATTATTATTTGTTAGCTTAGTAATAACGCGACAAATCCATGCCTGAATACAGCGACGCAACCTGCTCGCCGTAGCCATTGAACATTTGGGTGGGCAACCGAGGGGCAAACAAGCCTCCCGAACCAATACGCCTTTCGGTCGCCTGACTCCACCGTGGATGCGGAACATCAGGGTTCACGTTGGCGTAAAAACCATATTCGTGCGGCGCGATACGGACCCAACTGGTTTCGGGCTGCTTTTCAGTCAGGCGGATATGAACAATAGACTTGCCTGATTTAAAACCGTACTTCCAGGGGATGGCGACACGCACAGGGGCTCCATTGGCAACCGGCAGCGCTTTGCCATACACACCGAACACAAGCAGGGTAAGGGGATTCATCGCCTCATCAAGCCGCAACCCCTCTAGATAAGGCCAGTCGATAATCCGGCTGCGCAGCCCAGGCATCGCATCGGGTTGCATGTCGGTAATAAATTCCACGTATTTCGCATTGCCCGTCGGCTCCACCGCCTTCAACAAAGCTGATAACGGGTAGCCATTCCAGGGAATCACCATCGACCACCCTTCCACACAGCGCATGCGGTATACCCGTTCCTCAAGTGCCGCGAGCTTCAAAAGATCGTCCAGGTCAAACTCCTGAGGGCGCAAAACTTCGCCATCCACCTTAACTTTCCACGGCTGCAGACGCATGTCCCCGCCATACCGCGCCGGATCCTCCTTGCCGGTACCGAACTCATAAAAGTTGTTGTAGGTTGTGACGTCCTCTTCAGGCGTGAGCTTTTCGTCAGCACCAAATTCGGGATTACGTTGGCCGTAACTTATGCCCTCCCGGCCCCAAGCCTGCAGCGGCAAAGACGACAAAACACCCGCCCCCATCGCTGCTCCAACGTGCTTCAACCAAGTTCGGCGCGAGGTCCAGATGTATTCCGGTGTTATTTCAGACGGAGCAATTTGCGGTATTTTGAATCGAGACATTTCACCCACCTTCGTTTTGATTTCACGAAGCCGGGTCACCCCGACTACCGTACTACTGGAACCAGCCGCCCAGACAGCCAGTCGCTCATTTCCTCAACACTGTGAACCAACACAGTCGGCTCCGCGCCAAACAAAGTATCCACATCGTGTGCGCCATAGCTAACCGCAATACTGTCGATACCCGCGTTATGCGCCATGACAACGTCGTGCGTTGTGTCACCTACCATCACCACCCGATCCGGATCCAGACCCAAACCATGAATAATGTCGAACAACATGGTTGGATCCGGCTTTCCTTTTGCCTCATCGGCACACCGAGTCATGTCAAAATAATGCTGCAGGTTCGAAGCCTGCAACACCCGATCAAGCCCGACCCGGCCTTTCCCGGTCGCCACGGCAAGACTGACCCGTTCCTCTTTTAAGCCCGAGAGCATCTCGGGAATCCCTTCAAACAACGGAATCGTTTGATCATTTTGGAAAAAATGATGCTTGTAACGGTCCACAAATGCAGAAAGCTGGTCAGCCGGCAAATCGGGCGCCACGTGATACAGCGCGCTTTCCAACGACAAACCGATCACCCAGGCGGCCCGCTCACGAGGCGGCACCGGCAGTTGCATATCGGCGCATGCCAACTGAATCGCACTTACAATAGACTGGGTGGAATCCATTATGGTTCCGTCCCAATCAAAAATAACGGCATCATACTGTTTCAAGACATCTGCTCCAGCTCTTTAAGAAGGGCCTGACATGCAGGCGGAAGTGCGGCCTCGAGTTTCAGTATTTCACCGCCGACCGGATGAGGAATATCCAGTTTCCAGGCGTGCAGAAACATACGATTGAAACCATGCCGCGAAAAGCGGGCCCTGACTTCATCGTGGCCGTATTTGTCGTCCCCCACAATGGGATATCCACTGGCCGCCAGATGTACGCGGATCTGATGTGTCCGCCCGGTTTTCAATTCCGCCTCGACTAACGAAAAGCGACCACCGTAACGGTGCATCAAATTAATAATCGTGTGTGCCGGCTTTCCCAGGGCATCCACCTTGACTCGCCGTTCACCCGATGCGGTCAACCATTTCAACAAAGGTTGACGCAAATGCTGTCGGTCATTCTGCCAGTCTCCCTCCACCAAAGCCAGATAACGTTTGCGCCCCTTCCCTTCACGCATCATTTCATGCAAAGCCACCAGCGCAACCCGCTTTTTCGCAATAATAAGCAAACCGGACGTCTCACGATCGAGACGATGAGCAAGCTCGAGAAACTTGGCTGCCGGGCGGGCGGCACGCAACTGCTCTATGACCCCGAAGGAAACGCCGCTACCGCCATGCACGGCAACACCGGCAGGCTTGTCGATAACCAATAGGGCATCATCTTCGTAAACAACCGGAAAGCTGGCTGCCGGCGCAGGCGGCCGGGCGTTTGGATCGGCCATGCGAAACGGCGGAACGCGAACCGCATCCCCCTCCAATAGCCGATATTCTGCTTGGCACCGCCCTTTGTTCACTCGAACCTGCCCAGAGCGGATGGCTTTGTAAATATGACTTTTCGGCGCCCCTTTGCAGGTTTTCAACAAAAAATTATCAATGCGCTGCCCAGCTTGCTCCGCGCCGATTTGTAACGTTTGAACGACCATATTCATGGTTTGTAAAGATTCCGGTTTGCGCATAGACAAAACAGGCATATAATCTTATTAGCCTATAGAAGCTGAAACCCACCTGCGTAGAGACGAAAGTGTTACGTCTCCGTGGGTCGCGAAAGACCATATTGTACTGCTTACGTGTTTCAGCTTCCGGGCCAATCGGTCGCCGGAGCGTCATGCGTCGGCGCAATAGCAGAAGAAGAAAAAACTGCTTTTGTGTCAGACACTGCGCCAACCGCGTGCGACGTTTTAGTCTTTGCTTCGTTACTCGAAAGTTTTAATGCACCAGATGCGCGCAAACGGCGCATCTGCTGTTCCCAGCAAATTGTTCGTCAACCACGTTAATTATTGTGAATCTGACCTTCCTGCTGCCTGAACCGTGTGCCAAGTGGCAAGTCATTCCTGCCTAACGAAAAAGGTGGACGCCCCCTGACATCGGTCAGCCGGCACTCCTTTTCTTTGCAAAACTAAACGTCTCACACCGAGTGGTCCAAGGTCGTGCGCCAGCCATGTGGCGTGCCATGACTACGGAGAAATACACTCATGAAACGCATGTTGTTCAATGCAACGCACCAAGAAGAGTTGCGCGTTGCTATTGTCGACGGTCAGAAACTCATCGACCTCGACATTGAAACCGCCGGGCGCGAACAGCGCAAAGGCAATATCTACAAAGGGGTCATCACCCGCATCGAACCAGGCCTTGAAGCATGCTTTGTCAGCTATGGCGAAGAGCGCCACGGCTTTCTACCCTTCAAGGAAATCGCACGCGGCTACTTTAAAGACGGTGTCGATGTTCGGTCTGCGCGCATCCAGGATGCGGTCTACGAAGGCCAGGAACTGATCGTTCAGGTTGAGAAAGAAGAGCGCGGCAACAAAGGCGCCGCACTGACCACTTTTGTTTCGCTGGCCGGACGCTACCTTGTTCTGATGCCGAACAATCCTCGCGGGGGTGGTGTATCACGCCGGGTGGAAGGCGAAGAACGTCAGGAACTGCGCGAAGCGATGGACCAGCTCGATGTTCCTCAAGGCATGAGTATCATCGCACGCACCGCCGGTATTGGCCGAAGCGTAGAAGAATTGCAATGGGACTTATCCTACCTGCTGCAACTCTGGACAGCGATTGACACGGCAGCAAAAGATAACGCGGCCCCAATCCTCATCTACCTTGAGTCCAGCCTGGTTATCCGCGCCATTCGCGATTATTTCTCGCCTGAAATCGGCGAAATCCTGATCGACACTGAAGAAATCGCCGAGCAAGCCACCGCGTTCATGAGCGTGGTTATGCCCGACAACGTGCAGCGGGTTAAGGTTTATAAAGACGACGTCCCGCTTTTCTCACGATTCCAGATCGAACACCAAATTGAAACCGCTTATGCCCGCACGGTACAGTTGCCGTCAGGCGGTGCCGTCGTTATTGATCACACGGAAGCATTGGTGGCGGTCGACGTCAACTCGGCACGGTCAACGCGTGGCGCCGATATCGAAGAAACGGCCATGCGAACCAATCTGGAAGCGGCCGACGAAGTTGCCCGTCAGCTTCGTTTGCGCGACCTTGGCGGCCTGATCGTCATTGACTTCATCGACATGGAAGACAACAAGAACCAGCGTCTTGTTGAACAACGCCTGCGCGATGCCTTGCACTTTGACCGCGCCCGGGTCCAAATGGGCAAAATTTCCCGTTTCGGCCTCATGGAGCTGTCGCGACAGCGGCTGCGCCCTGCATTGAACGAGGGCTCTCACATTACTTGCCCTCGCTGCAACGGCACCGGCGTCATCCGCGACGCAGAGTCCAGTGCACTTCACGTACTGCGCCTGTTGCAAGAAGAAGCCATGAAAGAACACACGGCCGCCTTGCATGCACAGGTACCGGTCGATGTTGCCACGTTCCTGCTGAACGAAAAGCGCGCCGACATCACCAAAATCGAATCGCGCCTGAAGGTTAACCTGGTTCTGATTCCCAACAAGAACCTGGAAACACCTCATCACCACATTGAGCGTTTGCGGCACGACGATCCTCGCCTGGACAATGCCGTCACCAGTTTCCAGCTGGTGGAAGCGCCTGACACCGACATTAGCTATCCGGGCAGCAAAGAAACTGATAGCAAGCCACGTCAGGAAGCCATTGTTAAAAGCATTACTCACGCACAGCCGGCGCCGGTAGTAGCGGTAACGGCTCCTACGGCAGTTACCGGAACGATTGCTTCGGGCCAATCTGCTGCGCAACAGGCAACCAGTTTGTTCAAACGCCTGATGAATTGGCTCAGCGGTACAGGAAGCACCAGTAGTACCCAGGCTGCTTCAACCCCTGAAGCGAGCGAAGAATCGAAAGAAAAAACTGAACACCGGTCACGGCGTCGCGGCGGACGAGGACGTCGTCGTAACGAAAATGACACGACGGCTGAAAAAACATCTCACCAACAAGGTGGGCGTCGGGCACGACATCGGTCGGAAGAAAACGATTCAAAAGAAACGTCCGATACGGTCGTAGCAAAAGACAACACGTCCGATGACAGCCAAAATGAAGAGCGCACCAGCTCAAATCGACGTGGGCGCCGCGGGCGTGGGCGAAACCGGCGTGATCGCAACGACCCCGCGGTTGATCAAAACGCGCAGTCAAACAATGACGCTGCCGAAACAACCGACACGCCAACAGCAGGGTCAGAACGGCCGCAGGCAAAAAACGCGCAACACCACGACAACGAACAAGAAGATCAGGCAATTGAGGCGGATAACGACAACGCTTCTGCCGACACGCACGATACCGGTACCGAACGCAAGCGCCGTCGTCGTCGTAGTCGTCGCGGGCGTCGCAGCTCTGCGGAAACCGGAGCAGCAAGCGCCGAGTCGAATACTGATCTCTCAGCGGATCAGAATACGGAAACACAAACAGCCAAAACCACTTCAGAACCGGTAGCCGTTCCTGCACCTGTTACCAATCAAGAACAGGCAGACACCGCCAAACTTGAAGCGGCTGAAGAAACTGCTAATGCTTCTGAGTCAACCGCTCAGGAAACATCAAGGGTTCAAGAAGCGCCAACGGCTCAAAAAGTACCTGCCGTTGCTCAAGAGGAAACCCCGGCAAATGTTGAGCCTGTTGAAGCTGCCAAGCCTGAGGCACAGCCTGACGCAGCAAAACAGAACGCGGAAGTCGTTCAAACGGGTGAGGTACTCACCGCCGACACCGAAAACGGAACTGAAGTGGCCACAGAAGCCGTCACCGAGCCGTCTGAGACCGAGGCGAAAGAGCAACCGCAACAAGTATCAACGGCAACGCACAAAGCCAATGGCTTGCATCACCCCAAGGTTGCCGATACAGGTTCCTCGCTCAAAGACCTTGTTGCCTCATCGGGGCTGCAACTGGTGGAAACACGTCCTGATGCTGTCAAGCCTCAAAACAGTGCGCCCACTGCAGCATCTGCTTCACTAGGCCGACCACGTAAATCGGCGGTCGTCATTCACGACGAGCCTTTACAACAAGTCGAAACGAGCGCTAAGTAATAATCTTTTGAAGCGACAAAAAATGGCCGGGAAACCATATGGTTTTCCGGCCATTTTTTTACTTAATAACAAACGCTCATTCCGTACGCGCGATTGCCTCAACGGGTTGGCGGGTTAGCAACGCCAGGATATGCGCGAGCTCCTTGCGCATATCACGACGATCAACCACACAATCAATCGCACCTTTCTCAAGCAGGAATTCCGCGCGCTGAAAGCCCTCAGGCAGTTTTTCCCTAACTGTCTGCTCAATCACCCGGGGACCGGCAAAACCAATTAATGCCTTGGGCTCCGCCACCACCACATCGCCCATAAAAGCAAAACTGGCGGATACCCCGCCCATTGTCGGGTCGGTAAGAACACTAATAAACGGCAATCCTTCTTGCGACAGACGTGTGAGCATGGCATTCGTTTTAGCCATTTGCATGAGCGAAAACAAGCTTTCCTGCATGCGCGCTCCACCCGAGGCAGCCACACAAATAAACGGGCAGCGTAAACGAATCGCTTCTTGTACGCCTCTAACAAAACGCTCGCCCACTACCGAGCCCATTGAGCCACCCATGAACTCGAACTCAAAGCACGACAGCACGACAGGTAATGTAAGAATCCGTCCGCTCACGACCACCATTGCTTCAGTTTCACCTGTTTGCCGGGTGGCCTGCGTCACTCTGTCGGGATACTTTTTGGAGTCTTTGAATTTCAAAGGATCGACGGGCCGGGTATTTTCACCGATCTCTACCCGCCCATCCGGGTCGAGCAAAGCATCAATACGCCGGCGCGCGCCGATTCTCATGTGGTGACTGCAATTGGGACAAACATTCAGCGTTGCCGCCAGGTCGTCTTTATAGAGTACCGATTCGCAGCCCGGGCACTTAACCCACAAGCCCTCTGGGACACGCCGCGAATTAGCATCATTGTTCCGGTTAATCCGTGGCGGCAGAATTTTGTCAATCCAGCTCATTGTAATTTTCCTGATTGAAGTTTTATTGTTTAACCGAGTGCCTGACGAATCCCCGCCAACCACGCTCCGGCTGCCTTGACTGCGGCCTGATCGGCCTCATGACCATTTGCCCGGGCCACGGCCTCTTCCATGGTTTCAATCAATTTACTGCCAATAATAACGGCATCGCACACCTGCCCCACACGCTGCGCGCTTTGTGCATCGCGAATGCCAAAGCCCACCCCGATAGGAATGGAAACATGACGGCGAATCGCCTGCACACGTTGCTCAACCTCGGAAAGATCGATAGTGGCAGCGCCGGTTACCCCTTTCAACGACACATAGTACACATATCCGCGCGCGATTTCGGCAACTTTTTGAATTCGCGCATCGGTAGATGTGGGGGCCAATAAAAATATAGGAGCAACGTCGACGTCGTCTAGAGAGCGGGCGAACTCAAGCATTTCCTCAGGTGGGTAATCAACAACCAACACGCCGTCCACGCCCACTTCCTGCGCTTTCCGGGCGAACTCAAGCTGCCCGTAACGTTCAACCGGATTGGCATAACCCATTAACACCACCGGTGTTGTTTTATCACTTTCCCTAAACGCCTGAACCATGTCGAAAACATGGCGCATCCCAACCCCTTTTTCAATGGCACGCTGGGTTGCACGTTGCACTACCGGGCCATCGGCCATCGGGTCGGAAAAGGGCACACCTAACTCAATAACGTCGGCGCCGGCCGCAACAAGCGCGTGCATGAGCGGAACCGTTGCCTGTGGCGAGGGATCGCCTGCCGTGATGTAGGGGATGAGCGCCGCCCGCCCCTTCGTTTTCGCGAAGGCCGCTGCCAAACGATCAGCTTGGGCTTGTGTTACCTGACTCATAATTTGATTCCGCTCATTTCAGCCACGGTGTGCATATCTTTATCGCCCCGACCGGACAAATTCACCAAAATAATTTTATCTTTCGACAACGTGGGTGCCAGCTTGACGGCGTGCGCAATGGCATGGGAAGACTCCAGCGCCGGCATGATGCCCTCGGTACGGCAGCACTTGTGAAATGCTTCCAACGCCTCGGCATCCGTGATGCCAACATACTCGGCACGCTTTGAATCTTTCAACCAGGCGTGTTCAGGCCCGACACCAGGGTAGTCAAGCCCGGCGGAGATTGAGTGTGTTTCCTGAATCTGGCCATGCTCGTCTTGCATGATATAAGTGCGGTTACCGTGCAGAACCCCCACCACTCCGGCATTAAGAGACGCAGCATGGCGGCCGGTATCAAGCCCGTCGCCCGCCGCCTCAACACCAATCAGCTTCACATTCGACTCGTTGATATAGGGGTAAAAAATGCCCATGGCGTTGGAGCCACCACCGACCGACGCCAACACGTAATCCGGCTGACGACCCGCGTATTCCGGCATTTGTGCAAGACATTCAGTGCCGATAACAGATTGGAAATCACGTACCATCGCAGGGTAAGGATGCGGTCCCGCAACCGTTCCGATAATGTAAAAGGTATTTTCGACGTTGGTCACCCAATCGCGCATGGCTTCATTCAGAGCGTCTTTCAATGTACGCGAGCCGGACTCTACCGGCACGACTGTAGCGCCCAGCAGCTTCATGCGATATACGTTGGACGCTTGACGACGGACATCTTCACTGCCCATGTATACAACGCACTCGAGACCATAACGTGCTGCTACGGTTGCCGTGGCCACACCATGCTGACCTGCGCCGGTTTCGGCAATAATTCGAGGCTTGCCCATACGTCGGGCCAACAATATCTGCCCAATGCAGTTGTTGATTTTGTGCGCCCCCGTGTGGTTAAGGTCTTCACGCTTGAACCAGATTTGGGCACCGCCAAGCTCTTCCGACCATCGCTTGGCGTGATATACCGGACTGGGCCGCCCCACGAAATGCTTTAGCTCGTAATCGAACTCACGCAGAAAGTCGGGATCTTCTTTGAATTTGTCATAGGCCTGACGCAGCTCGTCGAGTGCGTGCACCAGGGTTTCGGCAACAAACGAACCACCGTAGGGCCCGAAATGCCCTTTTTCGTCTGGGAACTGATAAGGTTTCAAGGAATAACTCTCTGGTTGGGCCGGTATTAGCGGCTTAATAACAACTTAGGGCCATTTTAACAGCGACCGAACTTTCTCGCGGAACCCACGCAGTTACAAGCGGGTCGCGCTAAAGCCTGGAATTTCATTCAGGGCGGTCAACGCGCGTGTGATTTGATCACCATTTTGCACTTCAACGGTAAAAATCATATGAGCCAACGAACGACGGCTTTGCGTATTGACACCAATTACATTTAAACGAAGACGACCGAAAACATCGGTAATGTCTCTCAAAAGATTCAGGCGATCCGGAGCATGAATACTGACGGTAACCGGATAAACGCGATCCTGGGTGTCGCCCCAACTCACCTCAATAATACGCTCCGGGTGCTTGATGGCGAGTGCCGAGAAGGCCTGGCAGTCGGACCGGTGAATCGATACACCGCGCCCTCTTGTAACGAACCCGCGAATATCATCGGGTGGAGCCGGGCGGCAACAGCGTGCCAACTGTGTCATGAGTGAATCAACGCCCACAACCAGTACACCGCTCTTACCCGACCGGGTAACGTTATCCGCCGTGCCTTCCAATTGAAGTCGTTCCGGGCCAACAGGTGTGGTTTCGCTTACGCTCCCATCACGTTCCTGACGAAAATGTTGATCAATATGGCGCAGGCTGAATTCATCTTTCGCCACCGCAACATACAGATCATCAGCACGGGCGAAACCCAATTGGTCTGCCAATTGCTCCTGGTTGACAGCAGTTTTGCCAAGTCGCTGCAACTCCCGCTCAACCAGCGCATGCCCCTGAGCGATACGTTCCTGCAGCTCAATGGCATTAAACCAGGCCCGAACCTTGGCGCGAGAACGGTTGCTGGCCAGATAACCCAGTTGCGTGTTCAGCCAATCACGCGACGGCCCCCCCGACTTTGCCGTGATGATTTCAACGGTTTGGCCAGTTTGCAGATTTGTCAGCAGTGGCACCATCTGGCCATCCACCCGGGCGCCGCGGCAGCGATGGCCCAAATCAGTATGCAGCGCATAAGCAAAATCAACCGGTGTCGCGCCGGCCGGCAACTCAATAACACGCGCCTGCGGCGTTAAAACGTAGATTCGCTCATCTGCCGCAGGTTTTGTAGCACTTGCAGTCGAACTTTTCTCTGGCGACGCCTCTTGTGGGGACGCATCGTCGGCTTTGCCCCAGGACAATAGCTGACGCATCCAGGCCACTTTACGATCGTACTCCGAGGCGGCAACCTGCGTTCCACCTTTTGGGCCGGCCTCTTTATAACGCCAATGCGCGGCCATACCGTATTCCGCAAACTGATGCATCTCGTGGGTGCGAATCTGCACTTCGAAAGGCTTGCCATCGGCATCTGCAACAACCGTATGCAAAGATCGGTAACCATTCGGCTTGGGCCTCGAAATATAATCATCAAATTCTTCGCTGATCGGACTCCACATGGAGTGCACGAGGGCAAGCGCTGCATAACAGTCGCGCTCATCATTCACAATCACCCGCAATGCACGCAAATCGTACAGTTGCCCGAAAGACAACTGTTTGTTACGCATCTTGTTCCAGATGCTGTAAATGTGTTTGGGACGCCCCGACACATCGGCCTGCACTCCCTCGTTTTGCAACGCCTGCCTAAGCCGGCTTACGACCCGGTCAATAAACTGTTCACGTTCAACCCGCTTCTCCTCCAGCTCCTTGGCAATCATTTTGTACGTTTCCGGTTGCAAAAAGCGAAAAGCCAGATCTTCAATTTCCCACTTTAACTGCCAGATTCCAAGGCGATTAGCCAATGGCGCATACAACTCCATGGTTTCCTGGGCCAGGTTCGGAGGACATACTGTTTTGGAACTAGCGTGCCAACGCAACGTTTGCAACCGGGAAGCCAGGCGCAGCAGAACGATTCGCAAATCGGCCGCCATGGCAAGCAACATTTTGCGCTGCAGTTCTCTTTGATCTACACCGGTTCGTGGGTCATCAGTATTAAGCCTGGCCATCCTGCTCATACCAAGCAGCTTTCGGGCTCCCTGAACCAAAGACGCGATTTCGCTGCCAAATTTCTTTACCAGTGCATCTTTACGCCCCGTTAAAAAAGTGTCTTCCGACGAAATAGGCGCAAGCACCGCACTTGCACGCGTCGCCGCATCGGCTTTCATTTCCGCCAGAATACAAACGACGGCCGCGGCATGCGTATCCAGTGGCTCACCAGTGCTGGCACGCTGCCCTTCAAGCAAAGGTTGGGCGGTGCGCACGGCCTGAACCAGTAGCGCATGCCCCGGGGGATCAAGACCTTCGGCTGCTTGTGCCAGCCAAACAGCGTCGAATGGCGCTTGCAGCCCAGCGGTATCACCAGACTCAGACGTCACGCTTCACCTCATGCTCAAACAGGCGGCAATTGAAACACCTGCCGCAAATAAGCCAAGTAGGCCGGATCATCACACATTGTTTTTTCGGGCGCGTCAGACACTTTGGCAACGGGCTGCCCGTTGCAACGCACCATTTTCATCACAATTTGCAGTGGCTCATGACCCAGGTCGTTAGTCAGATTGGTACCAATTCCAAACGACACTTTACAACGGCCGGAAAACTGCTTGGCCAGTTCGATAGCGCGCGGAAAGGTTAAAGCGTCGGAAAAAACCAACGTTTTGGTTCGTGGATCGACCCGATTGGCGACGTAATGCGCCAGCAGGCGTTCACCCCACTGGAATGGGTCGCCGGAATCATGACGCGCACCGTCGAACAATTTGCAGAAATACATATCGAAGTCGCGCAAGAAAGCGTCCATACCGTATACGTCAGACAGCGCAATACCCAAGTCGCCCCTGTACTCCTTCGCCCAGGTTTCAAGCGCAAAAACCTGTGAGTCGCGCAAACGCGGCCCTAATGCCTGACACGCCTGCAGATACTCGTGCCCCATGGTACCCAAAGGGGTCACGCCATGCTTTCGCGCCAGAAATATATTGCTCGTTCCGGCGAAATGCGCGCCCATTTGAGCGTGCATCGTTTCCACCACTTCATCGTGCCATTGTTTGGAAAACCGACGTCGCGTGCCGTACTCTGCAACGCGAAAATCCGCCAGTGCCGGATCGTCTATCACGAGATTCATTTTCTTGCGTAGCCGACGGCGCCCTTCATCCCAACCAGGTTCTTTGCAGGTATTGCGAAAAAACACTTCATTCACAATGGCCAGCACAGGTATTTCGAACAGAATGGTGTGCAGCCATGACCCTTTCACAGAAATGGCAATTTCGCCGGGAAGCTCGCCATGATCAATATGAATACATTTTTCGGGCAAATGAAACAACCCGAGAAAATCAACAAAATCACTTTTAATAAACCGCAGCCCGCGCAAATAATCGAGCTCATCATCGGTGAACTCCAATTGACACAAGGCATGCACCTCTTCACGGATTTCATCGAGATAAGGCGCCAAATTGACGTTGGGCGTGCGACATTTATACCGATACTCCACCTGCGCAGCGGGAAAATGATGCAAAACCACTTGCATCATGGTGAATTTATATAGGTCGGTATCCAAAAGTGATGTAATGATCATGTGTTCGCTTGCGCTGCCTACGCGGGTTGCCTTCCGGGTCATTGAATCATTATTAGGTAAAATGCCCGTAAGGGGTTTTACCCAATGTATCAAAACAGGCATTGTAATGTTTAACCTGGCATCTCACATTGCGGTCGCGCAAGGTATACGTCACAAACCTGAATGTCATTTTTGCCGGAGTCTCTTAATGACCCACGTGGTTACCGAAAACTGTATTAAATGTAAGTACACTGATTGTGTCGACGTCTGCCCTGTCGATTGCTTCCGGGAAGGGCCCAATTTTCTCGTTATCGACCCCGACGAATGCATCGACTGCGCGGTTTGCGTGCCTGAGTGCCCGGCCAACGCCATTTTCGCGGAAGAAGATGTTCCTGCCGACCAGGTTCGCTTTATCCAGATCAATGCAGATCTTTCCCCGGAATTCGGGCCCATAAACCGCTCGAAAGGCGGCTTGCCCGACGCCGATGAATGGAATGGGGTTGAAGGTAAAGAACAGCATCTGGAAAGATAGGGCATGACTGAACAGAAATACACACGCCAGAAAGTTTTACAGGTTCGTGAGTGGGTACCGGGAAAGTTGCTATCCATCAAGGTAAGCCGCCCAGACAACTTCAAGTTCAAAGGCGGCCAATACGCGCGTCTGGGGCTATCGGACAAAATCGAAACAAACACCGAACCTTCAATATGGCGTGCGTATTCAATGGTGAATGGGCCTGACCAGACACCGCTGGAGTTTTATTCCATCGTCGTGCCCGAAGGTGAGTTCAGCCCTCGTTTGGCCGCCCTGAATCCGGGCGACACCATTTACATCGACAACACGGATTTCGGCTTTTTAACAGCCGACCGCTTTGAACCGGGTGGTACGCTGTGGATGATCGCTACCGGAACCGGGCTGTCGGCGTACCTGTCGATGCTGAACGATCCCGCCACATGGGCGGCATTCGATCAAATCATCCTGATTCACGGCGTACGCACCAAAGACGAACTTGCTTACAGCGAAGAAATACGCCAGTGGCAGGCTGATAGCGGCACCCAAGCCTTGCCGGCAAAGTTTGTCTACCTTGCCATCCCAACCCGTGAGCCCATGCCCGGCGTTCCACAAGAACGCATTACGACACTTATCGAAAATGGCGAGCTCGAAAAACTGGCCCACTGCCCATTAGACCCGGACCGCAACAAAATCATGCTTTGCGGCAACCCTGAAATGCTGGCTGACGCCCGTGCCATACTGAAGAAGAAAGGTTTTGCCGTCGGTCGACGCGGCAACCCGGGCAATCTTGCCGTTGAAAATTATTGGTAAACCCATCCCCTGTCACAAAAAGGAAACCACTCGCAATGCTTTACGATCTACACGAATTGCAACGCACTTTTCTCATGCCGCTCGTTTCCTTTACCGGTCAGGGCTCGCAACTATTTACCCACCCATACAGCCCCCTCTCGTACACACCGGTATCTCGCCATATTGCCGCAACATACGAGCTCATGCACCGGTTGGGCAAAGCCTATGAAAAGCCCGAATGGGACATTGACCACACTGTCATCGACGGAAAAAAAATTCCGGTAGAACCGCAAAGCGTCAAAGAACTTCCGTTTTGTAAGCTCATCCATTTCAAACGTGAAGAACCAGTCGACCGAGACCTGCCAACCGTATTACTGGTTGCGCCCTTATCCGGACATCACGCCACGCTGTTAAGAGACACAGTAAAGTCGTTTTTACCTGCGCATGAGGTATACATTACCGATTGGGTCGATGCCCGCATGGTCTCGCTGCGCGACGGCGCTTTTCACTTACATGATTACGTAAACTACATTCGTGATTTCCTGCACTACCTGGGGCCCGGCGCACATGTGGTGTCGGTATGCCAACCCACTGTTCCCGTACTGGGCGCGGTATCACTTATGGCTGCAGACAGCGACCCATGCCTGCCGGTTAGCATGACCCTCATGGGCGGTCCCATCGATGCGCGGGAGTCTCCCACGCAAGTTAACCGTCTTGCCACAACGCAATCACACTCCTGGTTCGAGAACAACCTGATCCATCGCGTTCCGGCCAAATATCCGGGCGCCGGCCGTCGGGTTTATCCCGGCTTTCTGCAGCATGCGGGGTTTATCGCCATGAATCCGGATCGCCACATGGAATCGCATTACGATTTCTATCTGGATTTGGTCAAGGGTGACGATGACGACGCTGAATCGCACCGTCGTTTCTACGATGAATATAACGCCGTTCTCGACATGCCGGCTGAGTTCTATCTGGACACAATCGATATCGTATTCCAACAACATCTTCTGCCACGCGGATGCTGGGATGTACAAGGAGAGCGTGTTGATCCAGGGAAAATAAAGGGCGTCCACCTGTTAACCATTGAGGGCGAACTCGACGATATTTCCGGACAAGGTCAAACGCATGCCGCGCATGAACTGTGCACCGCCATTCCAGCCAAGCACAAACATCGTTACACGGCAGCGGGTTCAGGGCATTACGGTATATTTTCCGGCCGGCGCTGGAGGAATATTATTTATCCGGAACTGGCTCAATTCATTGCCAATGCACGTCCAGCTTCATGAACCAGAACGCGCTTGTTGAACAAGTCGATGCAATTTTGCCGCAAACACAATGCACGCAATGCGGGTACAACGGCTGCCTGCCCTATGCGCAAGCCATTGTCACCGAGCATGCACCCATCAATCGATGTCCCCCTGGGGGGGACGCCGGCATTGAGGCCTTGTCTCGCTTGTTGAACCGCGCTGTTACCGTACTTGACACAAACTGCGGGCAGCCTGAACCACTGCAAGTAGCCCAAATCGACGAGGCGCATTGCATTGGTTGCACCCTGTGCATACAGGCTTGCCCAACCGACGCCATTGTGGGCGCTTCAAAACTCATGCACACCGTCCTACCCGACTCCTGTACGGGATGCAAACTTTGTGTTGCCCCATGCCCGGTAGACTGTATCAATATGGTTCCGGCTGAACGGGAATGGACTGCCGAAGATGCCGACAAGGCACGTACAAACACCCGGCGTCGCGAAGCGCGTCTGAAACGCAAGCATCCTGAAGACCAACCACTGGCTGCACGCACGCTCAGCAACAAGGCCGCACTAACCGCTTCTGCCAACAATGATGCAGAAGCCCGCAAAAAAACCATTGCTGATGCGCTGGCACGTGCACGGGCCCGACGTCGGGGCCAAACACCGTGAATCAACAAAAACGCAAAGCCATCTTTGCCCGCCTGCAGAGCGCCAATCCGAACCCCACCACCGAACTGGAATATGAAACCCACTTCCAGTTGCTGCTTGCCGTCATCCTATCGGCGCAAGCAACCGACAAAGCGGTCAATCTTGCCACCGCCCGTTTCTTTCCTGAGTTCGGAACACCCGAAGGTATTTTGTCTCTGGGGCTGGAAGGCCTGACCGAAAAAATCAAATCAATAGGGCTTTATCGAACCAAAGCTGAAAATGTAATCAAAACGTGCCGGATCCTTTTGGAACAACACAATGGCCAAGTACCTCAAGATCGCGCGGCACTTGAAGCGCTGCCCGGCGTAGGCCGAAAAACAGCCAACGTCGTGCTCAACACGGCCTTTGGTCATCCCACTATCGCAGTTGATACGCATATTTTCCGTGTCGCCAACCGCACACGCCTGGCCCCGGGTAAAACAGTGCTGGAGGTTGAAAGAAAACTGGAAA
>Ga0098059_1000841_pt1 | contig 16440 bp, 42 predicted proteins | sample 20_taG_FD_92580 | JGI IMG/M metagenome (GOLD analysis project Ga0098059, IMG submission 92580) | Marine viral communities from the Subarctic Pacific Ocean - 20_ETSP_OMZ_AT15318 metaG | ecosystem: Environmental > Aquatic > Marine > Oceanic | place: Subarctic Pacific Ocean | collected 2015-01-19
AACGCCACTGCCGACAAAAAGAGAAGGGAAGACATCGAAGAGAGCAATAACTTGGAGTCTCTAATCTTCAGAGCGCAGGACTTGATTGATCAAAACCCAGACAAGATGGATCCTGCCGACAAGGACTCTTTGCTTTTAACCATAGAGGACGCTAAGAACGCTCTTGCGTCTGGAAATGGAGATGCTATTCGTTCTCAGACGCAAACTGTTATGCAGTCCATGCAAGCGATAATGAGCAATATGTATGATGACCCCGGCAATGTCGATCCACCACCCGACGATGGTTTAGATGATGACATCATCGACGCTGAGTTCGAAGACCAGTGAACTTAGCGGATTTTATTGATATAACCTTTTTGAACCTGTACAAGATTGGGGTTTGGTTCTTGTTCGGAACCTGCCTAACCGTTGCGTTGATAAATATCAGTAGCAACAACAAGAGATAATCTTCTTGACTTTTGATTCTTGGTGTGTTACTATGTCTTTAGTGATTCGGTGTAGGCATGTCTTCTTACGTTAAGCGTGAACTAAGACCAGGAACTCTGCTCTGGCATAACTACCACTATTCACCAAAGGTTGCAATGGTTATTGGTCCTTGCAAAGATAGCGCAGGTTTCATAAAGTTGGTGATCCAAAGGACGGGCAAGATCAAAGTAATCAATAAGAACTGGATACCAAAAAAGAGTATAATATATGAAAGTCGGTGATTTAGTCAGACACAGGGAGGGTGAGGTTGGTATCATAATCAATATAGATTGGAGTCGCCCACCAGTTAATAAGCGTAAGTTCCCCTATCATGTTCTGTTTTTGAATGGAACTTCTGACTGGTTTAGTGATGATCCCAAGTTTTGTGGACTGGAGTTAGTAAGTGAAAGTGGGAGATCTAGTAAGGTATAAAGAAGATGTCCGTCGCCTTGGCGTCGATGGAGTGTATATTGTGGAGCGTGTTGAGAGTAACAATTGCTGGGTCTTTTTATTTGGATACGAGACACCAATACAAATGAACTTAATGGAGGTAATCAGTGAAAGCCGGTGACTTGGTGAGATTCAGGCACCCCGACCTTCACGAATCGTATGGTATAGGATTGGTATCGGGGTTCTGTGATGAGCACTTTTCAGTCATTGCCTTCTTCGTGGACGAATTTATTCGCGCAACCGAAGATGAACTGGAGGTAATCAGTGAAAGTCGGTGATTTGGTAAGATTCAAGAACCAAGAGTTTTTTAGTTTTTATGGTTCTGGACTGATAACGGGACAAATGGGTCACTGGTCTTGTTCTGTATTATTCAGAGAGGAGATAGTTACAGCAAGGAAAGAGGAGTTGGAGGTGATCAGTGAAGGTCGGTGATTTAGTTACAGCGAAAGATCACGCTCTTGGTATCTACGGTATTAACTATGAGACCGGGGAGTACATACGAATAAAACCGAACGCCCCACCTCAGATGATTACAAAAATAATTCAAATGAAAGATTGCAAAGTGTTGGAAGCAGAAATTTATTTGCCATGGCGAAACGAAAAGTGTAGAGTGACATGTGATGATTTACTGATTGTTAGCGAGGTGTGATATGAGTCTTGGTTATGCTTGTATTAACATGACCCTATCCGAAGTCCCCAAGTCAAAAAGAATTACGACCAATAGGTCGATGATCAAAAGAACATTTCTTGAGAAGGGCGAGGCATACGCTTCTACCCTTGCCCTAGACAATGTCAAAGACCTAAAGAAGATCCTTCAGTGGAATGAGATGAACGGGATCAAGTTCTTCAGAATGTCATCGGATATTTTCCCCTGGTCTTCAGAGTACTCTTTGTCTAACCTTCCAGATTATGATGAGATTTGCTTTCATCTTGATCAGGCAGGTGAGTATGCTACAGAAAATGGTCATAGATTGACTTGCCACCCCGGTCCTTTCAACGTGCTTGGTTCACCCAAGGATGAGGTCGTAAGGAAGACTATCAAGGAACTGAACACACACTCAGAGATTTTTGATCTTATGGGTTTCATCGACCCGACTCCCTATAACAAGATCAATATCCATGTCGGAGGAACTTACGGTGGTGACTTTGTTGGCACCGCAAAAAGATGGTGCCAGAATTTTTACAAACTTGATTATAACACACAGAAAAGACTGACACTAGAGAATGATGACAAGGCAAGTATGTGGAGCGTGAAGCACATATATGATCACATACACAAAGTGATTGGCATCCCAATCGTATTTGATTATCACCATCACAGATTTTGCACTGGAGGACAGACAGAGGAAGAGGCGCTTAAACTTGCAGCATCAACCTGGGCAAGTGATGTCACGCCAGTCGTTCATGTCTCCGAGTCCAAAGCACTCGAATACAATGACGACAAGATCCGGCCGCAGGCACATTCAGATTATGTTCTAAATCCAATAAATAACTATGGACAAGAGCAAGATGTTATGCTAGAATGTAAGAAGAAAGAGTTAGGATTGTTAAGATATAGAAAGATATTGCAGGAAAGGAGTAGGAATCATGAGAAACCCAGAATTTGCAGAATTGGCAGGCATCCGCAGTGCGCTGGTATCAATAATTAGAGACTTGCGAATGCTAGAGGACAGGATCGCAGCACTAGAGTTTGTGGCAGGATCGGAAGACACTATAGAAGTCGAGGATGAGGACTTTCCTGTGGGACCACCAATTGATGACCGCGATAGTCACAATACTGCTGCCACAAAGCAGGGGTTGGAGGATTGGCGAGTACTAAACAAGGTTTTGGTGGACCAAGAGATAATAGAAGAATTGGAGGGGGATCAAAAAAATGCTTGACTTTATATTAAACGTTGCTATACTAGCAGGTGGGATATTCGTTGGAACAGTGGTCGTAGACTATTGGCGAAAAAGACAGTGAATCATGCCCTGGTAGCATAATGGATAATGCAACGGTCTTCTAAACCGTAGATTACAGGTTCGAGTCCTGTCCAGGGTGCTTTGGAGGTTGAGATGAAAGTCGGTGATTTAGTAAGGTATCGCCAGGGTTCCCTGGACTTAACAGGAGTTATCCTAGAGCATGACAGCAGTGGTGATTATTTGGTTCTTTGGAACAAAGAACGACACCACCGAAAACAGTTATGTCGCCCGCGAAACCTGGAGGTGCTAAGTGAAAGTCGGTGATTTGGTTGAGACTTATGAGTTTGGTGTAGGTCTACTCGTAGAGATTATGTTCAACAACTATCGTGTCCTTTATCCAAGTGGTAAATGGTATTGGACTATCAAACCAGACTTGGAGATAATCAGTGAAAGTCGGTGATTTAGTAAAACAGGTTAGTCGGGATGGTCTTGGCATTATCACCAGGGTTGTTCCGTTCGGATTTTATGTTCTCTTTCCTGACGGAGAGTATCGTGTCCACAGGGATGATACGGAGGTGCTAAGTGAAAGTCGGTGATTTGATAGTGGACAAAGAATATCCGACAGATCCACCGGGACTTATTGTTAGTATCGGTGACTTAAGAACAAAAGAACCGTACAAGGTTCTCTGTTTTCATTCCACAAAACCGATTTCTTTCTCTAAGAAATACGTCCAAGAAGAATGTGTGGTAGTCAGTGAAAGTCGGTGATTTAGTTCAGGTTGACGACGGACGCCATGCATTGTTCAATGGGCACGTCGGTATTGTAACCGGCAGTCATTACTTCGCTATCGGAGAACCAGGAGATGATTATATCTATGATGTCTATATGATGACCGAAAAAGTCACCATGGACTGGTTCGGTTCACAGTTAAAAGTCTTGACAAGCACAGAGTCATGTGATACAATGTGTTCAGAAAGTGAAGGAGAGATATGATTACTTTGATCACAGGTGACGCCACAGAGGGATTCTTCTGGGATTGCATCTTAATAACTGTTTTGTATGTTTTCTATAGACTGTCTATGTATGCTCAAGAAACCAAACTAGACTAGGGGTTCGAGATGAAAGTCGGTGATTTAGTTACTCTCTCTGCTTATGGCAAGAAGTTGTACAAGTTTGATTGGATTGTTGAAGGCGATGTGGGTCTCATTACAAAGAGGGTTGGACCAAACCACATAACGTATTATAGGGTTTTGTGGAATCAGAGCAACAAAGGTGCTGTTGGAGCGTGGAATCGCTACGAAATGTACGACAGAAGAGAATTAAAGTTTGCAAAGAATATGCGCTAGTAGTTCAGGGGTTAGAACGCTCGTCTTATAAGCGGGAAGTCGGTGGTTCAATTCCACCCTGGCGCACCAGATAAACTTACAAAAAAAGGAGAATAAAATTGGAAATTTTTAATGAAACCTTAGACTTTGTCTTTAAGGTCATCGCAATTCAGTTCATGATTGTTGGAATGTTATATATGAATGATAGTTCTAAGAAAAAAGTAGAAGTTAAAAGTAATTAAGTTATGGGCGAAGGAGACATATTGAGATGTATTCAACAATATGGTGCTACAAAACACCTGATAGCAAAAAGTATGCTTCCTTCGAGGTCAAGTATCCAATCACAAGAAACCAGGCGATCTTTATTGCAAAGAGGAAGCATAGCATAAAAGTGATCTTGGAAATGATACCTTGCTCGATGCTCATAAACAAGGATTCTAGTTTCTGATAAGCAAGGTGTCAAATGCCCCGAAGTTTGGTAGAGGAAAAGTGGAACAGCATAACTCATGCTGTTATGTTGGGTTTTCTTTTATCAACCATTTTTTCAAATTCAATACCAATGATTGTCTATAGCGTGGGGATGTCTTTGACAATGGTCTTCTCAGTGCTTTATCACGCCATCGAGGAAGTAGAAAGAAAAAAACAATACAGAAAACTTGATATGATGTCAATCCACGTTGCCATCTCTGCTTCAGGGGCATCCTACATTCTTTCATACGGCGACCGACTGCTTATTGTGCCGGTGGTCTTTGTTGGTCTGCTGGGCATCATGTATGTGTGTTTACGGTATGGAAGGGCAAGATTTGAGATGGGTGTTGCGATTTCCTTTGTTTTGTTTGGAATTGCGACTGCTTGTTTTACAGTCGGAGGTTTGTTCCTAACTGATAACTTATCGAATTTATTGAGTTTTGTCGTGGGTATCCTTTTATATTTGACAGGACTCGTATTTTATGTTAAAGATATAAGGGAATGGTATCACACCGTATGGCACTTATTCGTCATGGCGGGAATCGTGGTTCACTATTGCGGACTAGAATAAAGGAGAGAGAATGTTGGATCTTAAAAAAGAAGTGAATTGGTCTAAAGTTTTTGGAGTGGTCAACTCGGTCAACACGATGAAAAGGAACCAGACGCTACCACTGCGAACTGAGATTGTTGAAATGGCAATCGACAAATACAGTAATGGCAAGTTGAAATATGTCGGAGACTCTGCTGACGGAATGGACTTCGAAGGTGCAGATGGACTTCGGTATGAATGTAAGATGCAGGGTAACATCTTTCAACCAAGGACCGCGCATACTGCAAAAGTTATATTGAAAAATCACAGAGGAAGGGATCTTGGACATCCCCCAAAGACTTTTGATAGGATGATTCTTATCGACACGGGCAAGAGAAGGGTTGGCGTTGTGGACTTTGAGGACTTAACTATGTTCAAGAACGACGCCAACGTGACTTGCCGAGTAGACAATCAGGAGACCATTAACATTGTCGCTGATGGAGTTGCCGCAGATAAGACATACGAGGGTTTGAATATGGAAAGGGTCATCTTTGAGGCAATCCAAAATAATTTGAAATAGATCTTGACAGTCGATCACCAGTTTGGTATGATGTTCCCACAAGTCAAATGAAAGGACGCGCAGTGGAGCAGAGAATCTTAGATCTTAAACGGAATATGTCACAGTGTGAACCTACTCAGAGGCATGTAGAGTTCGTAGATTCAGTTCACAAGTATTGGATCAGGAATGGCAGGATGTCTCCTTCACAGGTTCGATATTTAGAATCTTTGGAAGGAACTTATTCCCCTGAACAGATCCAGGCAGAGAAAGACTGGAAAGAACAATACTCAGATGATCACCGGGATGTTGCCTGCAAAGTCGCTGAGTACTATGTGAACCAGGTAGAACCATACTTCAATGACATTGTTAGGGTAGTGCAGGCAGACAAGGAAGGTCATGTACTTTCTCAGAAACAGTTCACTAAGATGTGCATGAATAAGTATTCCGTAAAGGTCTTGGAGGAATACAGTAGGAAACCAAGATTCAGCAAAGGAGACGCAGTAGAGGTCAAAAGGACAAACCGCATTGACCTGTGCAAGTGGAATGAGAGATATATCCGAAGCAGGTTGTATCAGAGGAACGTTACCGATGGCGAACGTTTGGTTGGGTTTGTCATGGATGTTGATTGTAAACCGATTACTCGTGCAGCAAAGGGTTCTAAGATATACCAAGTGCTCTTTGTTGGTGAGTCCGGTCCCCACTATGTTCATGAGAGTGATATAAAGAAGGCGAAGGTTTAACATGACAGTAAAAAGAGTAGACCCATTTGAATTGCATCCCGAACTAGATGTCGAACCAAAAAAGAAAAAAAAGACTTTGACAAAAGAAAAGATCTTGTCTATACTGAGGACAGAATCAGAAAGGATCGGACGTGAATCAGTCCCCACTTGGGGTTGGACAACCAACGATCTTTTGGAAGTCTTGGATAACATAGAAGAGGAACTGGAGAGACTATGAGCATGTACGACCACTTGCCAGACATGACAAACACTGAGATAAATCAGTTAGCAAGGAACAGGTTTGTTCCCTATGACATTCAGATGTGGATAGCACTGAACGGAAATATCCAGTCGAGATATTATTTGGCAGACAATCCCAATCTCTATGAGGACACTGTGGAACTCCTCAGTTCTGGCAAGTCTGCCTTGGTTAAGGGGTTGATGGTTAGAGCAGGGCATATTAAAGATCCAGAGGACATTAGGACTATCTACGAGCAAGTGAAAAGGCGTGACCCCGGCAATGAATGGCGACTGACTACATTCTTTGTTTCAAGGGTTGGTTATTATGGGCGACCACCAATTGAGGTGTCAGATACCCCTCAAGATGTTATAGAAGATGTGTTTGATATGTCCTTCAATAGGTTCCTAAACTTTCGAGGCGGCGGATATTATTTGCATAGGTTAATTGCACACTCGAAAGCAACCCCCAAGATGGCAATCCAGTGTAGTCAGCAAACAAAAGACACTAGGTTGCAGAGATTAGGGTTTGAGGCACTGGCGAGACTAAATAAAGAAGAAAAAAAGTAAATTTTATTTGACTTCTGAATAGATTTATGGGAAACTAATTACGTTGTTAGGGACTGCTTCAATAAAAGGAGAACATCATGGCAGTTGATTTTAAGACGTTCGCAAGTGTAGTGGATCACGTTACCGCAGTGTGCAAACCTGTATTGCTCAGAGGTCGCCATGGTATCGGAAAGTCTACGGTTGTTTATCAGTATGCAGACAAGATTGGTCTTCCAATCGTAGAGCGTCGAGCATCACAAATGACTGAAGGTGATCTGGTTGGTCTTCCCACGATTGAGGGTAACAGCACTAGGTTTAATCCACCAGACTGGTTTAAGAAAGCATGCGATGAACCTGTAATTTTGTTTCTCGATGAGGTTGACCGAGCGACCCTTGAAGTCCGCCAGGGCATCTTTGAATTAACTGACAGTAGAAAATTGAATGGTCACACCTTACATGAAGGTACGCTTGTCTTTGCAGCGGTGAACGGCGGCGAACATGGTTCACAGTACCAGGTAGGTGAGATGGATCCTGCTGAGTTAGACCGTTGGACAGTGTTCGATGTAGAACCTACGGTTGAGGACTGGTTGACATGGGCAAAGGACTCTGAAATCTCTACACAGGTTTGGGATTTCATCAACCAGAACCATTCACACCTTGACCACCAGGATGATTTTGAACCTAACAAGGTGTATCCCTCGCGCCGGTCTTGGGAAAGGTTGAATCAGTGCCTAACTAATGCGGATCTTCTCGGTGAAGCATCACCAGCACTGTTTACTCTGACTTCTGCCTTCGTCGGGTTTGAGGCAGCAGTAGCATTCAATGATTTCATTGCCAATTACGATAGACAGGTGACTGTCGAGGACATTATGGTTGATGGTTCCATTGATATGGTTGCAGACTTTGGCATCAACGATCACAATGCGTTGGTAGAGAAGTTTGAAGCACAAGAGATCTTCAAAGAAGTCTTACCGCAGGAGCAAGTTGATAATCTTGCAAGATACTTTGTCACCTTGCCTTCTGAGGTTGCAATGAAATTATGGTCAGTGCTGGGTGCAGGTGCCCTAGAGAACACAATGAACCTACACCAGAGTTCAGTAGGAGACCGCTCAGTGTCAGATTACCTAGTGGAAATCCTCGCCTCAGAATAATCGCTTGACAAGTGAACAACGTCTGGGTATAATAATGACAGACTTAAACATTGGAGGAAGCAATGGATACTGAGCGCAAAGAATTTGATCTCAATATGCAGACTGCCAAACTTTTGATGGAAGAACCATTCTTCGCCGCTCTGTCTCGTAGGATAGACAAGAGGGCATCACGGGCAATTCCCACTGCTGGTGTAATGGTCAATCCTGACAGTGCTCAGTTCGAAATGCTATACAACCCAGACTGGTTTGAAACTCTTACTTTTGTTGAAAGGAAGGACGTTTTGAAGCATGAGTTTTATCATATTGTATTTAAGCATATCACAGAGAGATTGCCTGAAGGGATTAACATAAAGTTGTGGAATATCGCCACAGACCTAGCAATCAATTCACACTTGCATGATTTGCCAGAAGGCGGACTTATCCCAGGCGAAGGTGTTTTTGTAGATTTGCCAAAAGGAATGTCTGCTGAGTGGTATTTGAAAAACATGCCGGATTTCTCTGGTGCGGGCACTACAGGTAGTTCGAATGATAAATCTAGCGGGAAACCTTCGAATGGAAAAGAAAGCGCCGCAGGCGCTGATTCTGAGGGGTCTGATGGCATTCCTGACTCACTAGATGATCATAGTGGGTGGGGAAAGGTCACACAAGAAACGAAAGACATGGCGAACGAACGACTGAAGGACATTGTCAAGAAGGCAGCGAACGAAGCAGCACAAAGAAACTCTTGGGGAAGTGTGTCTTCCTCAGTCAGACAGAAAATTATGGATTCTCTGTCTACCAAAGTGGATTGGAGAAAAGTGTTGAGATACTTTGTCAAGACATCACAACGTGCAAACAAAACTTCTTCAATAAGGAGAATCAATAAAAGATATCCTTACATTCATTCTGGTAAGAAGTCTGATAGGGTCGCCAAAGTTGCCATTTCAATTGACCAGTCCGGTTCAGTTGATGATAACATGCTTTCTCTGTTCTTTGCGGAGTTATCAAAACTTGCTGGCATAGCAGAGTTTACAGTGATTCCCTTTGATACACAAGTCGCAGAGGACAAGGTATATGTCTGGAGGAAAGGAGAGACAAGAAGGGCGGAGAGGGTCTTGCACGGCGGCACATGTTTTGATGCTCCGACCGCATATGTAAATAGTAGAGACTTTGATGGACACATTGTACTGACTGATATGTGTGCTCCAAAACCAAAGAAAAGTAAATGTCAGAGAATGTGGATGACCACACAGGCACATGCTGATCGAGGTCACTTTTCCACAAAAGAGAAGGTGGTAGTAGTAGACTAATGAAAGTAGGAACACAGGTAAGATATTCCCCAAACAAATTAAAAACAAAATATTACACACAAAACAGGGTTGACGTTACATCACAAGATGTGCTACAATCCAGGGGTGTGATCGTCGCGGTTGAGGGCGAAGACACTGTGAAAGTAAAGTGGTATGGAAAGTGGAACTCGTATGAATATGAGTCCCCCAAGAATTTGATTGCGATAGTATAATGAAACAAAAGACAGACATAAAAACATTAGACGCCTTATTCAACAAGTGGTATCTGTCAGTCCTGACAGTCCAGGCAAACAAGGTTCTGAATAGTGAGTATTCAGTTCAGTTAGCGGCAAAGAAGGTTTCCGTTCAAACAGGCGAAGACTTCTATGACGTGGAAGAGGATTTGGTTGATGTGATTTCTAAGATTGGGAACATTGCCCAGGTGGATTTTATCTAGGAGACCGGATGAGAAAGTTTTTAGTGGTTTGTTTCCTTTTGTGCTTAGGTTGTGAGCATGAGGCGAACGAGGGATATTGTAAGACCATAATCCAGTGTGAAGAGTCACATGAAGATAGGACTTGCTTTGAGCAAGAGGATGGATGCTATCATTGCGAAGAGGCATACATGGAGTTTTGTGTAGAACGAATGTTGTGTGGCGAAGAATTGATTGCCCTGGAAAGAGAAGGGAAGATGAAAAAGTTAGAAAATTATCTTTCCGATAAAAAAATCTATTGACTTCTTGAGGGATCTTGCTATACTAGGGACATAACCAGTTAGGAGATGAGCATGAAAGTCGGTGATTTGGTGAGAGATAAAGATGAGAGCATACGCGGCACTGGCGAGATTGGAATTATTCTCGAAGTAGATGAACCAGAGGGAATGTTCAAGGTAATGTTTAACAATGGTTCGGAATGGTTAACGGAAATGTTTCTGGAAGTGATCAGTGAAAGTGAGTAATTAGTCATGGGTTATCGTTCTCAGGTTGCTATTGAGTTGGAAGTCAAAGAAAAGGAAATCTTAAAGACTGCCATAAAGTATGACGAGAAACTAAAAGAGATCGTCGATTGGGCGGACACTAAGGATAACTGGGACTGCAAAGATCCCGTTCAGTCTTGCATTCTTTCTTGGGATTATATAAAATGGTATGAAGGAACCGCATGTATTGACGCTATGCTGTCCTTTCTATCTCACATAGATGACGAGTCATATAAATTCATTAGGTTGGGCGAAGAGTTTGATGACGTTGAGATTATGGGTTGTCTTTGGGGAAGACTTGACATAACGAGGGAATTACAATGGTGACTTTCGTAAAAGGTGACTCTGTTTCTATTGGCGAAGTAACAATTCAGGATGTAGGTTTTGTAGTAGATGTGGAATCTGTGGAGGACTTTGACACAACGTCTATCATCTCAGTCCGTTGTGCCAGAACGCCAACCGAGTTACACATTTTTGTCCTAGAAGTCATGGATGACGGTGTTTCTGGATACAATTTTGACTTACATGGTGGTGATTTGCGTATTATACGGATAAAGAGAAAAGAAAAGATTCTTTTTGAAGAGAAGAAAAACGTTGACATTTGAAATTCGTCATGGTATTATATTCTTAGATGGTTGAGAGAGGGAAAACAGGCACATGCGAAGACTGGTAACAATGGGATCAGTGAGGAGGTTGGCGCGTCAATGGGTGGATCTCTCAAGAAACAAGCGGCGTAAATTACTTGATTCTTTGGATGAGAGTTCAAGGTTGTTGGTACTCGAAAGAATGACAGAAATCAAATTAGAAAGAGAAAAGAAATGAATTTTGTTGATCGAATTATGAAATACGAATCCGATGAAATGTGTGAGGACGAGGTTGTTGGTCTTTTCCAAGATCTCTTGAACACCGGAGTCTTGTTCCACTTGCAGGGACACTATCAGCGAACTGCAAGCATGTTGTTACACCATGATGTGATATCTCTTGAAGACAAGGATTTAGAAAATGTTTGAACGTTACGATAGATCAGATTTATTGAATTACTTATCCCGTCGTGGATATAACACAGAGTCAAAGAATGTAAGATATAACACAGTGAGCGATTTAACGATTGCTGCTGCCATCGACTATGTATCAGAGAAGATCCTCATGGAGGGGATTACAGGATCTGAACTTATCAAGTCAGCGTTGGAAAAGTTGAAGAGAAATGCTTTCACTACAAATCACTTGACACCACAAGAGAGAAGAAAGTATATTGACGCTCACGAGTTTAACGACGAAAACGAATTTTTTTAAGCGCCAATTTTTTTCTCACAAAAAGTGTTGACAGTAGAAAACAATCTGCTATACTGTAATCAAGTCGAGCAAAGGAGATCAAAGATGACAAGTAACCACCAACACATTCTCGCTCTTATTGAAAACGCAGTTCACGATGCCCTGATGGATATCAGTGAAGATTCTGGATTGACCATCGAAGAAGCACAGCGACTTGTCTTTGATGAGGTTTTAACGGAGGATGATGACAGTCTACAGTATTCTGTCTTGCAGGGGTTGAACGGATACTTATGCAATGTAATGTTGTTGGAGTAAAAAAGATTTGACACATTCAAATCTGTTTGATATAGTATAGACACAATCAAGAGAAAAGGTTAAACAAATGAACAAGTTCAATTATCTTTATGTACTCCAGGGCAATTATGGTTATGGTCATGGATGGGAAGACCTAAGCGCCGCCGATAATTCTTTCAAAGGATGGAAAGAAATGAAAGCAGATAAGAAATGCTATGTAGAGAATGAGGGAGGAAATTATAGAATCATTGAACGCCGCGAATTGAATCCAGAGTGGGTTAAGTGGCAAGAGGAGAAGCGTTTAAGGTTTGGTGAATTTGAAGTAAAGCACCCGGCGAATTGATTACGTTTTGGCAGGCATTGGTGCGAGGTTTAACTTTCTTTCCAAAGAAAGAAAAAAACCTTGACAATAAGAAAAAGACTTGATATAGTATAGACACAAACAATCAAGGAGATAAGAAAATGCTCGCACTTGGCACAATAGTAAAGACTCCATATGTTAGAATTGAATTTGGTGATATCTATGAAGGTGTCGGTGTGATTATTAGGAAAGACCATTGGTTAACTGGTGTCCGCGAAGACCATGTAGTATGGCAAGATGGGCAAGAGGAACCGTTGAGTTTATATGAGAACCCGCTTTACTGGACTACTCGAACCATGGAGCGGTATTTTTTGGATGAAGTAAATCAGGAAGGTTGAACAAATGAGTTTTGAACAATGGATGGTCGCGGTAGATCGAGAATTGGTCACTGAGTGTGGATTAGATTCTAATGATTTACCGGATGTGTTTTATCATGGAATGTTTGAAGATCAGACACCACCAAACGAAGCGGCATATGAAGCACTAGAGAACGCCGGTTACTTTGATGGACCAGCGTACTAAGGGGGGAAACAATGGCAAAACGGAAAAGCATAAAGAGCGTTGCCAAAAGAGTTTGGGCAAGAACAAAAAAGAAAAAATAAAAAACATTTGACATATTGAAAAAGACTTGATATAGTATATACACAATCAAGGAAACGTAAAGGGATTAACAATGCGAAACGGACAAGTAATTGCAGCATGGTTGCGAGGCGACATTGCAGGAAGCGCCAACCTTACAACGAATGGACAAGACATCTTTTCTTATCAGTTACAGATAGGAGAGACTCGCAACGGTGAAAAAGTTGCCTTTGATTATACTTCCGGCGGTCTTCGCGAATACTACTCCATGACCACTTCCAAGCATGTTGGAATGATTAAACGTTGCGCGGATATCATTGAATAGTGGATTTTGATCTACCACTGCCATGGGAACGCGCAGACCTAGAAACATGGTTTGCAGATTGGGAGCACATAAACCGTCATGCCTTAATAAAAAAGATTGACGGTAAATTCTCAATGGTTGTTGGAACGTTGGCAGACTTGGAGTTCTCAAGCGTTGCGGATACGTTAACAGACGCCATCGCCATTGCGAATAGATGGGTTCTATGTGTTGAGAATTTGGACAACGAACAATTAGACAAAATCAGATTAAAACTAATTTGAAAAAACTTCTTGACTATTTGCAAATGCTTTGATAGTATAGAGTCATAAGGTAGAGAATGGATATTCGAGATTACATCACTATTGCCGCTCTCGTCGCGGTAACTTTGGCGGGAATTTTTTCTTTAGTTAAAGTGATTAGATTAGGGGTTTTCTAATGTCAGCAAATAAAAAAGAAGTTCAACACGTTCTTGACTCTATAGCATATGCAACCTATAATGCTCTGGAAGAATTAGGTTTAAGCATTGAGGAAGCAAACACAGTCATGGAGCATGTAACCTTGGACAGGCAATTAGAATCTAATGCTCGTTTGGGGATGCTAGACTATGAAAGAAAGTTAAGACTTTGCGGCGGTCCTAAGCAGCGCATTGCCAACCTGTAAAGATTGCGAGACAGAAAAAGAAAAGGATTAAAACCGATGAACCGTCAACAATACTTGAAGAGACTAGAGACTTACAATAACTTGATTGATAACCTATTACAGGAAACACTAGCGTTAAAGTATTGTTTAGCGGATAAGTACCAAGACCTAAACTTTGCAGACAAAAAAGAAATTCAGTTAAATGCTGATGAAGAGTTATTGACACTCAAGAATCTATATGGTAACTTCGCAAGACTAAAAGAAGAAAAGATAAACTTTCTCTTAGAGTATGGGATGAAGTTCAAAGTCCCAGCGGGTTATTACTATGAACCCCTAAGAGATGATCTATATACAAGGGACGTATAAGATGGAAACACCATGGCGGGAAACATTATGGCGACCAGGATCAGGCGACTATATCCAGGTTTGGGATTCTTTAAGGGACAACGAAGACCCCGGCATTCAGAACCATGGCGAGTATGGTTTAATAGTAGGAGAGTCTAAGAAGTCAGACTCATTCCTAAATGATAGGGGTGAAAGAGTTTATCTTAAACATATAACCGAGGGTGAAGTTTATAGAGTTCTATTGGATGGTCACGATGATGTAGTACACGTACACTATAGATGGTTAAAGAATCCCTTTAGTGGTTAAGGGTAGTCTGTAGTATGATGAAAGGAAATGTTTATAAATAGGATTGTTTGTTAATTTGTGGGGAATGGTGGGATAAGGTGTTGCACCTAATACACGTTCTATCTATCTGATTCAACAAGAAAAAGCAAAATAAAACACATTTATTTGAAAATAACGCTTGACTTTCGCATATAACTTGATAAGATGTATTCACGTTCAACGATGAAAGGCATTCAAAATGCTAAACAAGATCGGTGCAGTATCAATCCTTTATGTGTTCTTCTTACTCGGAGACAAAATCGGTCACAGTGGGGTAGGCGAAGTATTGAATACTATTTGGATTTTCTAATAAGTTAAAAAAAAGCAAAAAAGTTCTTGCAATTTAATTTGAGTTTGATAGTATAAGAACAGTCGAGGGAAGCAATAGGGCGACCGGAGACAAAGAGAATACCTTGAAAGGGTAAACACCATGAGCGCAATCACAATCGAGCAATTCCAAGCGGCAATGGCAATCCTTAACAGCGGCGAGGCAAACGTTCAGCAGATGTCAGCGGCGTCACAGGTTATCGCGACGTTTACAACGCAGACCACCCAAGCTCTTGCGACCGCTAAACGCGCCATGGCAACCACGGTGCACTTCAAGACCACCGAGAAGGGATCCATCGGTCTTTATAACCTGCCCGGTTATGAGATGGTAGACGGGCAGGAAAAGCGCAAGTACTTGAAGGATGGCACAGAGGCGATCCGCAAGTTCCCTATCACGTTGACACCGCGACAATGGGTCAAGGTTCGCGAGATTGTTTTGTCCGGTGGTCTGGATGATATGCTTTCCGCTAATCCTAACACCTCTCAGGCGATCGCGAACAATGTTAACAACCCGGTTCATCCGCGCATTGATGGTATGCAGCGCATGATGACGGTCCAGGCAATTAAAAATCCAATTAAATAAAATAAATCCTTGCAATCCCTGAATCACTCCGTTATATTATAAGAGTGATCAGGGGATGAACCCAGACACTTAACGCAAGGAGAACATTATGGGTTACTTAAGCAACGAAGACGCCTTACTCGTGACTAAGGTTCTAGGATACTTTGCACTAATTATCGCCACCGTGTCAGCACTATAAGGGGATCATCATGTTAGAGCAAATCAAAGCAATCCAAGCGAAGGCAAACGCAATCGAGAGCAAGTGGTCTCAGCACTGGGAAGATCACCCACACGGCGACATCATCCTAGGCAACGTTGACCCCATGGCAGGCGAAGAGCAAGAGGTAAACATCCTACATACACCTACACCCGTAGAGTTCACTAACAAATCTATTGCTGACCTTATGGCAATCATGGCAGGAGAGAAATAATATGTTTAATTCACGATCACCCCTTAATCGTTTCCATAACTCCTATCGGTACCAGCGTGCGTTAACGCGTAAGGTGCGTCCAACTCGCCCACAACCACCCACAACGCCTACATTGTAGTACATAGCACACACACCTCCTTACGATTGAATACACCGTGTGCGCTATCTTACCCCCACTTACTTTGTAGGTGGGGGTATTTTTTTATCTTACTTATCCTACATTGTTTTACATGTAAGTTCATTTCTTACAGTGTATCATTTTGTCTTACATGTGGGTACCCCTCCCCCCCCGGAATACATCTCGTACACTATCCTACCTGTAGGTGTGCGCCCTGATACGCGAACAGCACGGATCCAAAAATTTTGAGATTTTAAAAAACTAACAAAACTAGTTATAATAGTG